>SDBT01003280.1_pt1 | contig 28106 bp, 12 predicted proteins | sample 2277101 | NCBI WGS metagenome assembly SDBT01 (sample SAMN10404973, study PRJNA504765) | marine sediment metagenome | isolation source: marine sediment core GS10_PC15, 103 cmbsf | place: Arctic Ocean: Southern Knipovich Ridge | collected 2010 | reverse complement strand
TGGGGTAGAGACCCTCGACGCCCTGGCCGAGAGCGCGAAGTCCGTAAAGGATGCCCTAACTGAGCTGTCTACAGCCAAGGTCACCCTGGGCGGTAAGCATATCGTCAAGGAGGTCCGGCTAATTCAGGGGGCTCTGGATACGGCTGTGGGGTCGTACGAGGAGGCGTCGCGTAAGTCGGAGGCGGTCGGGTTTGGCATCGTTCCAGGCAAGCGTGGACTCAAGAAGATCAGGGCTATATCAGCGGCGGTCGCCAAGGAGACGGAGAAGATCGTTGGCCTGCAAAAGCAGCTCCGGAAAAAAGGCATATCCGAGGGGTTGGAAGCGGCGCTCCAGATGCAGGTCAAGCAGCATCAGATCACGGTCAAGAACTTGGCCAAAGAGGGTGCTGCTCGTGTGAAGTCTCTGGATCGTACCCAGGGCAAGCACATGAAGTACGTCGATGAGATCAGTGAGTTCCGGGAGAAGCGGTGGGAGGAGCACCTTGGAACGGTGGTCGAGTCTGCCGGGGATGCGTTCAAGTCCATCGCGGACGCTGATCCGTTCGGGTTGGCCAAGTCAGCCGGTAGCTTCTTCGATGTCATAAAGAAGGGGTCGGCCTCGATGGCTGCCAAGGGAGGCGCCAAAGGCGGCGTCATGGGCGGGATGCAGAAGGGGGCTTTCAAGGCGCTGGAAGTCGGAGCCAAGGCGATGGCCACGGCCGCCAAGACCATCAGCGCGATGAAGGGGATCTGGGACATCGTCAAGACCGCACTCGACCAGTCCGCCGACATGAATGCTCAGATCCTTGATACATCGGGGTCTCTGTCCCTCATGGGAGGGTCATGGAAGGAGTTCTCGACGGGGGCTGCCAAGGGCCACGCCTTACTGGGGCAGATCCGGAGTGAGGTGACCAACCTCGACACAGCGTGGGCCATGAACACCACGCCCAAGGAGCAACTGGAGTTGCTCCAAGCCTTCGAGCGGCAGAACATCACGATCCGTGAGATGGCTGCGACGATCAAAGAGGGCAACACGGAGATGAAGAAGTTCACGGACTTCACTGGTTTCGCGATCACCCTCCAGAAAACCCTGGGGTTGGAGTCTCAGGAGACCGTCGAGGCGATCTCGTTCTTCACCAAGGACATGGGATTGAGCCTCAAGGAGGTCCGGACGACCTTCCACCAGATCGCTCAGAACGCGATCGAAGCGAACATGAACACCAAAGACTTCTTCTCCACGGTCATGCAGGTCAGCACGAACATGGCCTTGTACGGCAACCGTGTTGGAGAGGTCGCCGTCCTCCTCAGTAAGCTGGGCAAGGCGTTGGGTCCGCGAGCAGCCAAGGAAGCCCTCTCTGGGATCGTCGGCATGTGGCGTCAGATGGGCGACGAGCAGCGTATCCAGATGACCCTCTTGGCGGGGACTAGCAAGACGTTGAAGCGGGTGCGGTCTGATGCGCGTAGTCAGTTTGAACACATGCGTGAGGACTTCGAGAAGCACTTTGGAAAGGTGGGCGGTATCTCCGGTAAGGGTGGACTCAAGATAGAGGGTTTCAAGGCTGAGGATGTAGCGAACGTCACCGATAAGCAGATCGCGGCTTTGAACGACGGGACCGAGGAGCAGAAGAAGCTCGGTCGCCGGATCGAGTCCTTGCGCGCGATGCAGCGTGAGATCGCCAAGGGTGGGACCACAGGCGCAGCTAACGCGATGGCCTTTGCAGGTCCGGGCGCTGGGATGCAAGGCATGTTCGACATCTCTGAGAAGATGTTCAAGACGCCGATCAACGAGCTGACCGGTCTGAACGCCATCGCGTTCCGGAAGCTCACGGGCATCGGAATGGATCAGTTCCGTCAGCTCCAGGGTCTACAGACGCAGTTTAGGGGTGAAATCGGAAACCTCGCGGCTTCTGTGGACAATAGTGCCGAGTTCTTGGAGGGAGGTGAAGAACTATCCGAGGAGCAGAATGCGCTGCTTCAACGGCTGGCGAATATAACTGGCAAGTCTCTCATGGATCTCAAGGTCGATCTAGTCAACAACGGAGGCAAGTCGATCACGGCACAGGATTACTTGGCGTCCCTGACTGAGGAGCAGCGGAAGGATGCCATGAAGAATGGTGACTTGATGAAGTCGGTCGCGGATCAGCACCTGTCAGCGACGCGCAAGATCAGCAACATCTTGGAGTCCGTCATTGCCAAGGTATTGTTCGAGATCGCCAGCTTCATCAAGGGCTTGTGGGACGCGACTGTGAATTGGCTTACCGACTTCGACTCGAAGGCTGAGTTGCAGGCTCTTCAAAGCATTCAAAGTGGGATCACAGAGCAGATTCGTGAGGCCCAGGGCAAGATCGCTGGCGCTGATAAGGGCGAGCAGAAGCAGCTCAATATCGAGCTGAGGGCCTTGCAAGAGCAAATGCGAGATACCACTCGTGTTCAACAGAAGCTATCGAGTGGGGCGATCTCTAGTCCGGAACAGATGAAGAAGGCAATGGATAAGCTGCGGCTGGGACGTGGCACGGCTATTTCGAGAGATCCGGCTGCTCTTAAGCAGATGGCTGTAGAGTCCTACGGATCAACAAAGTTCCTTGATCCGCAGTACGCTGCCAAGCTCCAGGCTCAGGGCGGTGGCGTTACCCAACTTGTTGATCTTCTCAAGAAGAAGGAGACAGTTGGTCAGGCGTTTGGAGCGCCTAAATTGGCGATCACACGCGCGGAAGAGTGGGCGGCCCCTGAGGGCTTTTTTGCAGATTTGAGGCAAACAATCTCTAGTGCTCTATCTCCTGAGGCGTTAGCGGCTAAGTCTGGAAGACAGATTCTTTTGGGGGGTGGTCTTGGGGTTGATCCTGCCGATCGGAAAAAGGCCGCCGCTGCGGCTGATGCTTTTTATGACCAGATCGACACGGCGCGGTATGCGACGGGTAAGCGGCTGGGTAAGGACGCTGCTCCAGGCGCAGTACAGGCGTCCTTGGAGAAGCAGTTCCTCCCTATCCTCACGGCCTTGAAGGCTTTGGAAGAACCGGCCCAGAAGCAAGCCCTCCTGACGGAAGGTCTGGAAGGCCTGATGGATGATCTGACTGATACGACAATGTCGGAGGAGGACATCCTTGATGGGATAGAGAAGCGCGGGATCAAGATCGATCGAACGGCCAAGAACGCCTTGGCCAAGGCCATTGCTGCTGAGACCAAAAAAGCACTTGAGGCGGTTCGGATGAAGGGGGTTGCAGCCGAGCTGGGTTACGGCCCTGGGACACCGTCCCCTGCTACGGTTGCGGAGATTGAAAAGTGGCAGAAGAAGGGCTATTATAAGGGTAAGCCTGAAGAGGCCGCGAAGGCCGAACAGCTCAAGCGGTATCTCGCTTCTGGTGGCAAGGTCTCGGATGCCTTCTTCCCTAGGGGCGGTGTCGCTCAGTTGGCTCCGGGCGACTACGTCATCAATCAGGAAGCCTTCCGTGGGCCATCTGAGCGAGCTGGACGAGGGCAGATGCTCGGGACTGCGATGGGTCGTGGCGGGCGTGCCACAGGTGGCGGGGGGAACTTGACCATCATCAACAACATCAACGGCGGTGACACCGAGAAGATCCGCACCCTCATCATGCGGCAGATCGAGTACCTGCGCCGCAAGCAGGCTTCGACCCAGCCGGTCTAACCCATGCCTCTCCCAGACCTCAACAAGTCCAGTCAGGGCGCCAACCCGGTCGAGTTCTTCATCTCGGGCCCGACCGGGAAGATCATCGTGCCGCACGCTCTCGTGTTGCAGGTGAACCCGTCTGAGCTGAGCCCGTCATTCACGCGGCGTGTGGAGCGGACCCAGACCAGGGGCGGCTGGGTTGAGCAGGACTTTGGTGAGGAGCTGGATCAGGTCACGGCCACGTTCCGGTCTGGAGCTTTCATCAACGTCAAGGAGGGCTTGGCCAAGAAGAACCCCTGGGACACGTTTGCGTTTGACAAGATCCTCGATCTCTACGAGCTGTACCGGAACAACGGCCTGATCTACGACGACCGGGGCAAGCCGATCTTCCGTGGATCGGTGATCATGTCCTTCGACGTAGCCATCTACATCGGCTACTTCACGGACTTGGAGATGACCTGGGATGCCGAGAACCCGTTCTCGCTCAATGGGTCCTTCTCGTTCAAGTCCGAGCGCATCCTGTGGATGTTGAGCACGCTTCCGAGCCAAGGCTTGGTGACGCGGGACCGGACGCAGGCTCCGATCGTTCAAGCACCTCCACAGGTCACACCCCAGCGTGCGTCGGAGTCGGAACTCACGTCGGAGCAGCGACGCGAAGCGGTCCGACTTGCTCGGGTTCGTGAGCAAGGGGTCGTAGTAGCTACTCAGAAGTTGTTTGAGGCTCAGCGGCTCGCTGAGGTTCGTGCGGCTGGCCCTGAAGCAGCCACCCAAGCGCTCCTTGCAGCGGCTGAGGGGAACTGATGGCGTTCCAGGGTTACAACTTCCTCGACAAGCTCCTCAACCCGGCCGTTGATGCTCGGTTGGGGACGGGAGCTGACACGGCGGGCCAGAAGAAGTTCATCGCGCAGGCGTTCCAACCCCCGGTGTCGCCCCGCTCGACCATCGTCCTGTTCGATGTGGACGATCTGCTCCCTGTCACGCCTGTCTCGGACCGGTACAGGTCGCCAGACGAGCCGCCTGCGTTCGAGATCTCCTTCGTGTTCCCGACGACCGACCTAGCTCCGATCATCCGTGAGTTCTTCCCGGGCGGCCAGCTCTCCGAGGTCAACGCGGCCGAGGCCAGGGCTGAGATCGAGGCCAGGGATCCCAGCTTCTCTCTTGAGAGTGCGTTCGATATTCTCGTGGGAAACCTAGAGGACTTGGAGTTCAAGCGTAAAAAGCTGAAGAGGGGCAAGGATAGGGCCCTGGTCGACAAGGTGATCGCGACCGAGGTGGATAACTTCATCAAGAACGCCAACAATGACAGTAGGGTCGTCGCTTTGGACCTTCGCAATCGTCCGGGCTTGTTGCAGCGGTGGGTCAAGCTCTCTAAGGACACGTTGCGTGGCCTTCAGATCGGAGGCAACTTTCGGAACGACCGACAGATCGACGCCCCTGGGATCGGAGTCAAGGAGAACTTCGAGCAGCAGAGCCGTCTCCGGCGAGAGATCCTAGAGCAGATTCAGCGCTTGGAGAGCATCCCAGCTCTGGCCTTCACGGTCCCGCCCAAGGAGATCAGCCTCAAGATGAGCAAGATCCTCTTCGACGGGAACCTCACTCAGGGTGGGTTCCAGATCGAGCACTGGGGAGAGGCTCTGGATGTCCTGTCGGTCTCGGGCTCGACGGGGGGCTTCTACTCCGTCGTTCGACAGACCGGTTGCGGTGGCCTTAACCATCAGCTCCGTCGTGGATCGAGGGCCTTCCAAGAGTTCATGGCCTTGGTGACCGCGTTCAAGAACAACGGGTACGTGTACCACACGCTGAGTGGTAACGGCGGGCAGGTCAACCTGCCTGCGGCCTTGATCCAGATCCAGATGGGCGTCCACACGTTCATTGGTCGGTTCGATGAGTTCTCGTTCACCGAGACTGAGGACAAGCCCTTCTCCTTGGACTACAGCTTCACGTTTACGTCGTTTGCGACCTTCATGTACGGAACGGACTCCGGGGCATCCCAGGTGCGCTTCGATCGTCGGACGACTACAGCTCCTCAGGACAGCGCTGTGGAAACGCCCCCCAATGAACCTCGCAGGCCGCTCGGGACTACTCCGTAATGTCGAATCGTCCAGCCAGCGCGTTCCTCGGGAACTACAAGTTCAACGCTCGGCCAGTGGTCACGCACGCGCCGGACTGCGTCGTCTACCTCAACGGGTCGCTTCTCCTGCCGTCCTGCCGTGAGTGCAACACGACGATCCCCATCAACAAGTACGTCCAGAACGTCTCGGTGGATCTGACGGTGGACTCCCCGCCTGGATCGGCCTCGATCTCCCTGGTGATCCCCAGTCAGGTCGGCCAGAACTTCTACTTCGATGGGAACTTGGTCTTGACCACCATGATGGAGGTCGAGATCTACATGAAGGGCTTCTACACGGTCGACGGGGTACCCAGGTACTACCCGGTCTTCTGGGGCCTGACTACGGGCGTTGAGGATTCGTTCTCTGGGGGCGAATACACGATCAACATCTCGTGCGCCGACATTCTGCACTGGTGGTCGACGCAGCACATCAACATCAACCCGGCCTTCACGCACTGGGGATCGCACCCAGGATCGGGCTGGCAGATGTTCGGCCACAAGTTTGCCGGGCAGAACCCCTACGACATCATCTACACGCTCTCACGTCACGTCTTCGGGGACATCCATCAGGCGGCCCGGTCCCTCACCGGCTACCACGCTGGTGAGGGCAAGGACGTGTCTCGGAACGCGCTCCTGTCGAACATGCTCTACTGGGAGAAGCGCTTCGCGAGGATGACTCAGGCCCTGGTCTTGTACGGGCTTGACGGCAACATCATCCGGGGCTCGGACATTGGGACTCGGTTCCAAGTCGAGGACAAGAAGATCGTTGACCTCTACCACAAGGGCAACAAGCGGCAGATGGGCGCTCTCCGTGGTGGGTTCGCCTCTTCGTTGATCCGAGAAACATCCCGTGACACGGGCTTCAAGAAGCTCTTTGATCCTGCCTCGACCAGCGTGGCGGCGTTCCAGACGCAGTTCATGAACGCGGGCAATATCGAGTTCTGGGAGTCCGAGTACCTCTCGAAGATGGAGACAGCTCAGCAGTGCGCTCAGTCCATCGGGTTCGAGTTCTACATGGACACGACCGGGGAGATCGTCTTCAAGCCCCCGTTCTGGAACCTCGACACCAAGCCTAACTTCCCGACCTCGTGGATCCGGGACATCGACATCATCGACTGGGGCTTCAGCGAGTCGGAGTCCGAGGTGGTGAACCATCTCAGCATGAAGGGGTCGTGGCGCGGCAAGATCAGCTTCGCGATGGGCTCGGAAGTCCAGCCGACCACGTCCGTGACGGACTACCGGCTCCTTCGCAAGTTCGGATGGCGGACCCAGGACTACACCTGCGACTATTGGTCCAACCCACGTACGTTGTTCCTGCACGGGCTTAACGTGATGGACCACCAGAACGTCAACATCCACACGGGCTCGATCACGATCCCGATCCGCCCAGAGATGCGCCTGGGCTTCCCAGTCTACGTCGAGCCCAAGGACAGCTACTGGTACGTCAAGGGCATCAACCACAGCTTCTCACGGGGTGGCCGCTGCACCACGAGCCTGACGCTCAACGCTCGGCGTTCCAAGTTCTTCGCTCCCAAGCATCTGGCCCAGCCGGTCAAGAAGACCTCCAAGAACAAGAAGACCGGTGCAGGCAGCTTGGAGTACACGGCCGTCCAGACCTCCTCGGAGCAGGAGGGCGTGATCGGCAACTGGCTCGATGAGCCCTTTATCCTTCGGGATGACAAGGGCAAGCTCATCGGCCGTCCCAATGTCGTCATGGTGTACGACCGGGGTTGGAGAGATCTGACACTTGACGCCCAGGCTGATGCTCTGGGGCTGGACCCGACGAAGTTCAAGGGCAAGGGACGTAAGAAGAAGCTCAAGGCAGCCATTCAAAAGAAGACCCGTGAGGCGTTCGGAGCTGGGATGTCCGATCGAGTCACTTTCGATGCGTGGCTCGCGCAGCAACAGATCGGTCGGACTGGGTACGGCCTGTTCACGGGCGGTCAGTACAAGTTCGCTGAGGACCCGTCCGTGGAGGAGACGATCTACGTGGGCTCGGGTAAGGGATCCAAGGTCAAGATCAGCGTCACTACACAATCCGACCGTGGAGGTGAGACGACCACGGAGGAGAAGGAGATCATTTCCTTCTCTGAAGGCCATGCGGTCTTCCCGGTCAGCGACGCCCAGGGCTTCGAGGTGATCGGGAACTACCGGTATGGTCGCGGTCTGATGGTGGTCCCGACTGGCGAGCTGCTACGTCAACCTGAGCAGCGCGCTGTCAATCCGGACGGGGTCGATGGGAGCTTCCGGCAGAGCGTCAACGCGGGCTTCGCTCTGGGTACTGGGCTCAACCCTGGACTGGTGTCGGCGGAAGCCTTCGTCGGCATGGCTCCGAGATCGGGCGAGATTAGTGGCCAGTCCGATGCTTCGCCGGGTGACATCAAGGGTCTACCTCAGACGGCTCAAGCTGAGTCTACAGGAGGTGCCAAGGCCACGATCCCAGTCGAGGCGACCAAGGCTGACCCGTTCGCCGTTCGTGTGGATGGAGGTGAGAAGGGTCGGATGATCTACGAGCTGACCCCGGCCTTCGATGACCCACACCTGGGGTCTACTTCAACTACCTGCGCTTGCTCGTTGGAGCGAGCGGACATCTTCTTTGAGCTTGCTCAGTCTGGTGGGATCTTTGGCTTCATGCGGGAGTACCTCAAGCAGGAGATCCGGCCAGAGTTTGCGAAGACCACGATCCCTGAGCCGGTCCATCGGTACACGATGAAGAACCTCTTGGGGGGCAGCACGCGGGGGGAGGGGACCAAGGCGATTCCGACCGAGGTCCAAGAGAACGGACGCAAGACCATTGCAGTGATGGAAGTCTTGCATGACTACTGGGCTCAGAGAGCCAAGACGGTTGGAACGGACGGCAAGCCGTTGGTCAGGATCGGGCCGAGTGGTCATGGCGGCTACCGTCCTCACACACACAACAAGAACAAGAAGGACCGAGATCCTCACCAGTTGTGCTCTGCGCTGGATCTTACCGTCAAGGTCGATGGTAAATTTATCTCAAGAGAGGAAGTGTATGCGGGTGTGTACGCGCTGATCCAGGCTGGGAAGCTGCCTGATGGTGGTGTGGGAGCGTACTTCAAGCCCGGTAGCAGTAGGATGGCCGGACCCCCTCACTATGACTGGGCTCCTGACAAAAAGCATGGAGTCAGGAAGTGGAACTACATTGGTTCTCAAGACGACTGGACTACGCAGAAGTCGTACCTGCCCAGGCCCAACGATCCTGACCGTGGGTCCGTGCAGGACATGCTCGATCACCCAGAGAGGTTCCCAAAAGGCTTCGATCTGGCGGGTTTGATAGCCGCATCTCCAGATGCTTCTGGGATCCGAAGCTGGGACGAGTGGGTCAACTACAGGAGTCTGGAGGACCAAGAACCGGCTCAGATCATCGGTGAGACGGTCATTGGCTACAGCCTTCCCAACTCGTTTGACAAGGGCGAGATCTTGCGCCGGATCGAAGCGAATCTGGCCGATCTCAACAACACCAGAGCGGAAGAGCACGCGCTCTACGAGAACCAGCTCCGAGGTCTGGGGACTCGGTTCGATCTGCCTCCGGAGACGGAGCAGGCGTTCAAAGAGTTCTTCCGGTTCAGCTCGCCTCAGCCACCTCCTCCAACCAGGGCACCTCGGATCCCAGCTACCCCGAACGTTCAGACCGCGACCACGGAGAGCTTGTTTTCCCGTCTGGGCCTGTCGCTCCCCAACGGCGTGACTCCGAAGGCGCTCAACGACGCCTACGCTGAGAACATTGGTCAGATCACGGAGCTGTCGATCTTGCGTGAACGCATCGCTGCCGGAGTAGGCGTTACGGACGCGGACGTTCAGAGCATGCTCAACCTCAACGAGGAGTTGAAGAAGAAGATCGCTGCGTCCTACTTCGAGAAGACGGGCGAGACTCCGACCGACATGGACATCCTCTTCGTTGAGGAGGCCGTGGGCGCTCTACTCCAGCAGAGCAACACTCGGGCGCTCGCAGCTCAGGGTTTGCTGGGGGTTAGTCCATGACCATGAGCGCGACGAAGCTCCCCGCCCGCACAGGTATGTCCGGCACGCCGGACACTCGGTTCGACACCCACTTGGCCGAGATTGTCCGGGTCGACCCGATCAGCTTCCAGTGCGACATCCAGTTCTTGACCAAGACGGGAGGCCGTTCCGCTGTTCAAGTCGGCATGAGCGCTGCTGGCAAGCGTCACATGAGCGGGACCATGCCGGTCGAGGGCGACATCGCCATCGTTCAGTGGATGCGGTTCATGCGTCGGGATTCCTACCCGATCATCGTGGGCTTCATCCCGAACGGCTTCCTCAGTGGGCTCAAGTTCGATCCGGTCCAGGCCCTGGGTGGTGACCGGTCAGGCCTACCCGAGGGCTTGGCGGCCGAGATCAAGAACTGGGACACGACGATCCGGCACCGGTTCCGCCAGCTCTACCAGGGCGAACACTTCACCTCCTCTCACGATGGCGCGGAGCTGCACCTCGATCGTGGCGTTCATCTGGTGAACCGCTCGATGGGTGAGTTCCTCCTCCGGGACGCCGACGAGATGGCGATTCTGAGGTCGCTCAACTCGTTCACGTCACTGGCCTCGGGTCGGTACAAGCGGGGCCTGATCGAGCGGAGCGCCATGCTCTTCGATCATGACGTGGTCGTCATCGATGGCACTGGCTTGGTCCCTGAAGAGTACGAGGAGGGTGTCTACCCCGGGGAGTACCCGACTGCGACCGGCGACATCCGGATCTACCGGGGCCGGGACGAGCTGATCAACGCGGGCCTGATCGGTGAGGACGGCAAGCCCTACAACCTGCTGAACAAGGCCGTGGTCTTCCCGTACCAGATCCTCCCGGACGGTCGGAAGCAGCACATCGTCACGGACCACGGCGGTCGGTCAGACACGACCACGTCGAGCCAGTACGAGATCTTCGTTGAAGATCGCATGGAGATGCCCCACAAGTCCGATGGGGTGGTCGAGATCACCCGGGAGGTCGATGGGTTCGATGCGGACAAGCCGCGCTTCTTCATCGAACGTGTCTACGGCACCGTGGTCGGCAATGATCCGTACACCAAGCGGGACCGGGCCAAGTACGGCAAGGTGTTGCGGCCGGTCGTATTCGCGAACTTGACCGATGGGGTCGGATCGGCTCGTCCACGCATGGAGGTCTGCCCGCCCAAGCACTTTGACTCGCTCGCGGCGGCCTACCTCTTCCGGATGCGCCCGCCGACACGCGCTGCTCGTGGGGAGTTCGGTGGCGATCTCATGGTCGCCTTCGACAAGGACGGCGCCTTCTACGCCAACGTCCCAGCGTCCAGCTCGAACAACCCGCTCGGAGCGGGCATGTCCGGGATGGTCAACTTGGAGGGCGGCCTGAAGATGAACATCGGGGCGAACGCCCTGGGCGATTCGCTGGACATCAACTGCACTGGAGCTGTCCGGATCCGCCCTGGTTCAGCAGGCAAGGACGGTACCGGCTTCAATCTCAGGATCCAGTCGGCTGTCCACTTGGAGGCACTGGGTCGCGACTTCAACGGCATCGCACTACTGATGCGGGCCGCTGGAGCTTCGTACCGGGAAGTACAAGGCGACGACACGCACCGGGTGACCGGTTCCAGGCTGGACACGGTCACAGGCCAGATCCGCCAGGAGGCGAGCCGGAAGTCGGTCAGTGTATCGAACGGCTACAGCCTCAAGTCCGGCAAGGGTGCGGACGAAGTGATCATTGGAACCCGCCGCTTCGCGATTGTCGCAGACGTGGACGGCGGTGGCATGCTGGTCGACATCGCAGGGCTCCCAGGTCAGGTGGCCTCCCAGGAGACGATCTCGATCGGCGGCAAGGCTCTGGAGATCGTCACGGGCGACTACACAGCCGACCTGTTCGGTGGGGACTATCTGGTCAACACGACCACGGGCGACATCAAGCTCAGCGCAGGCAAGAACGTCGAGATCGACGCCACGCTGACCGCCATCGTCCGGGGTGGAGCTGGGGTGACGATCGAGAGTCAGGCTTCGGCCACCTTCTCAGCGACTGGTCCCCTTGACATCACAAGTCAGTCCAGCATCAGCGTAGCGGCCCCCCAGGTGACGTTGGGGAACTCTCCGGTAGGTGGGTGTGCGATCGGTGTCCCGGGCCCGGGAGGACCCCATATCGACTTCATCACGGGCATCCCGATCCGAGGCTCCACTGTGGTGTCCTGTAGCTGATGCCGATCTCTGTCCCAGGTCAGGCCGCTCAGATGACGAGCCAGATGGCTGGCTTCGGCATGACAGGTCAGTCCGCACCACCCCTGGCACAGGCGATCAGTACCGCCTTGATCCCCTTCGTGAACACGGCGACGATCTCGACCAGCGACGTAGGAACCGTGGGTGCAGGGGCCGGAAATATCGCTGTAGGGATCACAGCTCCCCAGTTGGTGGTGTCCACCGCACTTGTCGCGGTGATGCGGTCAGAGTTCATCGGGGCGGGGTTGGTGGGCCAGTTCGCGCCGTCGCTGGCCTCGGCTATCTCGATCGCGTTCACGACCCATATGGCCCTGGGCGTGGTTCTCTCGCAGCACCCAGGGGTAGGTACGGGGGTGGCCGTAGGAGGCTTCGTAGGGCTCATCTCGACTCAGCTCCAGCAGCAGATCCTGGCGGCCATGTCTGGCTTGTCTCTCGCTGGGCAGAGCGCGTCAGCATTGGCTGGGGCCGTGGCCAACGCGATCGTGAACTTCCTCAATACCATCGTGTTCACCATCCCGATCATCGGCCCCTCGGGGGCTTCACCCGCGTCCAGTGTCGGCACTGGACGTGTGGTCTGAGGGACGGATCATGTCTGCTGCCGAATCGTATAGTCTTCCTCAGGTGCCCAAGAGTGATCTACTCCGATCTTCGTCTAAGGCGGTGAGGGGGCGCAAGCCCAAGAAGCCGCTCTTGCCGGAGTCCGAGGAGACGATCCGTATCCTCTACTTCGCCAAGAAACTGAGCATCCGTGCGGTCGCCAAGGCAACAGAGCACAGTCCTTGGCAGGTGCGCCAAGTCATCGGCAAGGGCCGCTCTCACTCGGAAGCGAACAGGATCGGAGTCACGATCGACCTGAAAGTACGCGCTGACATCCTCAGGCTTCGCCGGGCTGGTAACACCTACGAGGAGATCGCGGAGTCGGTGAACCGGAGCATCACGTCCGTGACACGGATCGTCACGGAGAACTTGGAGGGGGTCGTTCGGGATCGGGTCAACAAGCAGATCACGCGCCGCATGAGCGCGAAGAACACACGATGGGATGCGGGTCTCCTTATCAGGCTGTCAGATGAAGGCTTTACGAAGAGGCAGATCGCCGCCAAGGTCGGCTGCGGCATCGAGACGGTAGCTCGGGCGCGGCGTAACGCGCGCTGGGACCACAGGAAGAACAAGAAGTAGATGGCGTTCGATCCGTTCATCGCTCCACCAGGGGCAGACCTCTCGGGGTACCGGCTGGAGAAGCCGCTCGTAGCCGATGCGAACGCGGCCACGGCTGGCCCACCGGACACCGACATCGGGGTAGGGACGGACACGCCGACCGAGTGGCTCCCAGGCGGGATCTTCGACTCGGATCTGAACGATCAGGACCGCCGCAAGGAGTACTTGATCCGAGCGGCCAGGAACCCGGTCACTGACCGTGACGAGGAGTACATCGAGGACGCCCGGTACGAGTGGACGGTCAACGAAGGCTTGGGTACGACCCGACAGGAGTACTTTGGCTTCAACGCAGCTCTGCGACGCTGGGATCTGCTCACAGGGCGTTCTCCGTCCGACGTGGGTATCGTGGGTACGGCAACGGCCTTCCTCAAGCCCATCCCGGTCGAGGGCCTCTTCACGGTTGCGACCTATCGCGAGCCGGTTCCGTTCAGCGTGTCCATCGGGAACCCCAGTTCGCTCCTGGGGACACAGCTCACCGTGGTCATGGTCGACACCTTCGGGACACCAGCGGCCGGTACGGTCGAGTGTGATCGAGCCACGGGGGAGCTGAACTTCTCGGCCACGGAGCTGGCAGCGAGCCCGAACAGCCCGGTCTTCTACCAGCAACAGCGGTTCTTCACGCTCGATGAGGTGCAGCAGTCGCTGGGGCCGATCTCCAACGACCCGATCCTGGCATTCAACCCGATCCCGCCGACTGGATCGATCCCACAGATCAAGGTCGGCTTCCGTGACGAGTACCTGACGCCCCTGGAAGAGCTGACCGAGCCCTTGACGCCCCCACCCCCTGGGTCAGTCGCCTGGGCGGCAGACACGGGCGTTCTCCTGTTCAACACGACCGATCTGACCACGTTCGCGACCGAGGAGATCTACTACGACGGGGTCGTACTGGAGAACATCTCCTCTTTCGCAGCTATCCCTTTCGGGACTTTGGGAGTTCCAGGCTCCTTTGGTGTGGAGCCCCCGGCTGGGGACGCTCACGTCTTCACCTTCTTGGATGGGGGCGGCGTACGTCGGGCCTTCATCACGGTGCTCAAGCTCTATGAGAGCCAGCTCCTTGTGCCACCAGGGCCGTTTCTTGAGTCCGAGATCCTCGATGACCCGGCCAACATCCCGATCAACGAGATCCAGATCGCCAACGACACGGGCAAGGTGGCCGTCTCTGCGGCAGCCGTCGCGACCTACGGAGCTGCGACCGTCCTGACCCAGCTCAACCCCGAGCTGTCGATTATCCACAGCGTGAACCACGGGTGGCGGCTCCAGCTCCGACGAACCCCGGTGAACCCAGAGCGGGCCGACGACACGCCACGGGACGTGCTGATCCGAACCCTCCTGGCCGATCAGGTGATCGCGACGAGCCTGGGTTTTGCGGACCGGGTGTTCCTGCCGGGCTCACCGATCCAGGGCTCGTTGGTCGTGGATGTCCAGCAGAACACGGGCTCGTTCATCGGGGATCTGCCGAGCTTCGACGCGGTGATCCCGAGCTTTACAGGCCTCGTCCACATCGTGGAGCCACTGACCCGTACGCTCCGGTTCGGAGATCGACGGGTGTTCACGGGCCTGACCGTCTTGCCTGACCGGATCACCACGCTGCCTGACCAGTTCCTCGTGGAGGGCAGCGTCACGCTTCTGCTCAACGCGGTTCCGGTCGTCCCAGGCGACGAGGCCCTGGTCGACTTGATCGCGGGTCAGATCACCTTCATCACCATCTTCGGAGCTGCACGGACCACTGGGTTCCGAGGGGAGACGACCAGCGCGTCCATCTTCACGGACACCACGCAGGACTTCGTGGCCGCTGGGGTGATCGCTGGGGACCGGTTGGTAGTCCAGTCAGGCCCGCTCGCGATCCAGGGCTCCTACGTCATTGTGGACGTGCCCTCGGTCACGACTCTGGAGATCGAGACGATTGGAGAGCGGTCAGCTCCCTTCGCCAGTACCGGGGACACCGGGCTCGTCTACGAGGTCCACACCGCTCCAGACATCCTGGCCGACAACACCTTCGATCCGGTCGTGACTCAGGCCCCGTTCGTGACGGTCTTCCGTATCCCCACGTCGGGTCCAGAGGAGCTGCTCACGATCGGGGTGGACTACGAGCTGAGCCCTGAGTTCGGGACGGCGCTCCTCACCAACGAGCCTCTCCTCGAAGGAGAGAAGCTCCGGATCATCTACAACCAAGACGAGAGCGGTGAGGTCGGGACCCTCTTCAACGAGATCGCTGGGGTCCGGGTCACTGAAGACTTGTCCCCGTACAACACGACCGCTCACACCTTCGCGTTCAACTCAGCCGGGCTGACTCCGATCTCGGGTCGTGGGTCGACGTTCACGGTCCAGGGCAGGCCAGTACGTGCCATTCATTTCGCCGTCAACTTCCCTGGGGAGACGGTCACGATCACCCGGCCTACTCAGAGCGATTTCGAGCAGCCCAACGAGCAGCGGCTCACCGATGGTCCCAACCTGTTCACCTACTACGTCGAGGAGGCGTTCGGTGGGGAGGTCGACTTCCAAGTCCTGAACACGCCGGTCCACAGCCCTCCCTTCATCGTGGAGCCCGCGTCCACTTCGATCGTGGTGACGGGGGATCAGACGACCACGATGGTACCTGGGCGGATCGTACGGGTTGGACGTGAGCTGGCCTTGATCGCTACGTCCGTCTACGACGCGGGGGAGGACGAGACCACGGTCACGTTCACCGGCGCGCTCAAGTCCAAGCAGCGCAACCCCGAGGTGTTCGTCAGTCGGTACACGCCGGAGTTCATCGCTCTCCCAGGTGGCTACGACCCGGTGGCGATCGACACCCTGGTGATCCGGTTCACCGGTGATGTGACCTCCGAGCTGGTCGTCGGGACGCAGATCGCACTAGGTGACCACGTCCATCAGATCACGGGAGTTGAGTTCTCAGGCGGCCAAACGGTCGTGCAGATCCGGACCAAGACCCGCGAGGCGATGACCAGCACGAGCCATCCGGCCAGCTTCGCGTTCCGTCCGGTCTTCGAGATCGGGACCCAGGTGTTCGCGACGAGCTTGGCTCCGATCCTGAGCCCCAACCAGAACCGGCCGGTCGATCTCTTCGTTCGTCGCTCTCCGCTTCCAGGGACTCTGCTCGAACGGAACGTGGATTACACGGTCGCAGGCGGCACGGTCACGTTGGACGCTGGGCTGGCGTCGGGAGAGGCGCTCGATCTGGAGTACACAGGCATCAACCCGCAGTCCGGCAGCCTGGACGCCACGTACACTCGCTTCATCGCCCCAGACAACGACAACGGGCTGCTCCGGCAGCGGTTGGTCGTGGACATGCTGATGAAGTCGCCCGACTCGTGGTTCACGCGGGTCGAGCCGATCGCGCAGTTCGTCGTGGAGACGCTGGGTGATCTGGAAGAGCGGGCCCTTGCTCTGCTTCCTTCGTCAGGCCCGGTCATCGCCGCTCCTGGCCCGCTTGCCAACTTCGAGCAGGGGCGTAGGTCGCTCACCTTCGAGCGGGGCAAGATCGTAGACGAGGACTTCGTCGCTCGTCGGATGTTGCAGTTCACCGACACGCTGGACATCGCCCTCGAAGGCTTCCTGCGGTGGCTTATCGGTCTGGTCCCTGGGGACGTGATCGTAGACTCTCCGATCACGTCCCGCCTGGACGGTCCCTTCCGGTTCGCCGTGCAGGAGGCAGACGCGACCCTGGATGGCTGGCTGAACCCTTACGATCCGTTCGACGCACCCAGCTACCTCTCACCTGACGACCCGGCCCGTCTCAACCACATCGATGACCTCGTCAAGATCGATACGTCTCCCTTCCTGTTCACGGGGACGGGCACTCCGCTCGTAGCGCTCTCTATCGGGACGTTCAAGGCGGCGTGGGAGCGGCACCGGTTCTCGCGGCTGTTCACCCAGGAGCGGGTCAGCTTCACGCGGACCTTCGATGGCGGTCCCGACCTGGGCGATCCACTGGCGATCCTCTCGCCTCCGGTGGAAGTCACCCAGGCCAAGCTCCTGACCTACCGGTCCTCGACGCAGGCCGAGATGAACTCGGTGTCGATCAGGTACCTGTTCGACTACAACCTCACCGAGGACGACCAGCTCGAAGAGGCCACGCTCTACCAGTCGCGGAGCGTCCTGTTCCAAGTGGTCGATCCAGATCCTGACCCCAGCACTTCCGAGGTGCTGGTGGACCTTCGAGCCCTGGGGGACGTGAACACGCCGGAGGGCTGGAAGATGTTCCCTGAGATGTTCCGGCCCAGCCTGGACGACTTCGACACGGAGCAGGGCGGCCACTGCGACATCTACCGGCGTGGCTTCGTGTCCCCGCTCTTCACGGATCTGCTCGTGACCTTCGGCGGGGTCACGGCTACTGAGGTCACGGTGGTGCTTCCGTCCAAGCTGGCCTTGGAGATCGGGGACGTGTTCTTCGTGTCGTTGCTGGGGACGCCGCCGATCAGCTTCCCGGACGTGGCCTCCTACTCTCTGGACCGGTCGAACCACCGTCTCCTCAACAACGAGGGCATCGCAGCAGGCCCTCCGCTTCCTCCGTCTGACGGCGGCCTCCCCTTGGAGATCGACGGTCTCATCCGGTTGTTCCGCGTGGGTCCAGCGCCGCTCCGTATCCCAGCGCTCTTTGGGCTTCCCTACAATGACGACTGGGATCAGGTCCCTCCCCTCACCACGCCTGTGTCAGCTCCAGAGCCCGAGCTTCTACAGAACGAGCTGGCGGCGGTCGGGGCGGTCAAGGACGACACGACCCGTGGTTTCAGCGGGGAGACGGGCTCGTTCACGGACTCAGACGACTTCTCGGCGGGGACGATCTTGGAGTCGGACGGGGAGGACTTCTCGGAGGCAGGTGCTCCAGTCGAGGCGTTCGACTCGCTCCGGATCGTGGACGATCCGAGCACGCCAGCCAACGAGGGCCACTTCTTGGCTCGGGGAGGCGGCACCACTTCGTTCCTGATCTCGGCCTTCCAGTGGGCTGAGCTGGCCGTCACGTTCGACGTGGTCATCCGGCGAGGTGTCGGTGACACCCTGGTCGGTACGAGCGAGCTGGAGGATCTGAGCGGGATCGACTTCACCGTGCTCCTGGGTACGCCCCTGGCGGCCTATCTGGTCGTGGTGGAGACGGGGCCGGATGTTGGGCCCTACACGATCACGTCGGTCACGAGCGCTACCAAGATCGTCCTGGCTCCTCCGATCCCCACGGGCAGCATTGGGGCGGCCTACCGGATCGAGTACACGGGCTCAGGGAACATCAGCGCGGACCTCAAGACCGTCACGGACATCTCAGGCACCGGGCCAGACCTCTCGGCCGTGTTCACCACAGGTGATCCTCTGATCGTGAGCGGGACGACGCGGAACGACGGCACCTTCTTCCCGACTGCGGACACGGGTACGTCCGTAGACATGGGCCCGATCGACCTGCCGAGTACGGGCCTGACGTGGTTCGTCAAGCGAGGCCGCGAGATCCACAGCTCTTCTGAGGGCCAGATCGCGTCGACCACGGACTTCCGGGACAAGATCACGACGGTGAATGGGACGCTGACGATCCCAGCCTTCCTTGTGACGTTGGGAGCGCTTGGGGACACTCAGGTCGGAGACGTGGTGATCTTCCCGGCCTTTGAGCGAGCCGTGATCATCTCGATCACGGCTGGGCCGACCTTGGGCCTCTCGTTCACGACGGCCCCTCCGGCAGATGGACCTTTCGTCGGCGTGGACATCTTCCGGAACTTCGAGCTGTCCGTGGTCGGATCGACACACCCGACGCGCACCCTGGTCAACATCGGGGACGTGCTCGTGATGACCGACACGTCCAAGGTGGACTTCGCCCGGTACATCATCGACTCCATCACCGAGGAGATCCTGACGGTCGCGCGGGAGGCGGATCTGGTCACGACGTTCTTTTCGACGGCCGCGTTCCCCAAGACGGGGCTCAGCTTCAAGATCGATGACTGCCGCCGCAACGAGCTGAACGATCCGGACGCCATCGTTGGGCTCCTGTTGGGTACGCTGTCGGACCTCAAAGATGTCTACGACGACACGGCCGTGATCCCTGAGATCGCCTACTCGCTGCTCAACCATATCGACAACGCGGACGACTTCGCTGGGGCCTTGATCGACCTGACCACGCCGCTGGTGACCGACGTGGCTGCAACCCTGACCGACTCGATCACGGTCACGGGCTCGGTCACCCTGGAGGACTTCGGGGTGGTGGCCGGGGACATCCTCTGGGCTGTGGACGACGACCCGACCGACGTGAACCACAACTTCTATGTCATCGCGTCCGTGTCGGGGGCGGTGGTGACGATTGATCCGTCTGTGGGGCCGTTGTTCTACACGTCGCACCCGGTCACGGCCAAGAAGCCTGAGTTCAGCTCGACACCAGCTACGCCCAGGCGTGTCCGGATCTACCAGAACACGGGCTTCGTCTCTTCGTTCACGCTTCTGGCGATCCTTCAGGAGAAGATCCAGGGTACTGAGATGCTGCTCCAGATCTCCTCGTTCGAGACGCTGGCGACCCATGCTCCTGGCGTGGACGTGACGTTCGGGGACCCCTCGAACGCCCAGCTCCTGGCTCGGATCGGTCCGGACCTGACCTCGCAGTACATCGCCAACATCACAGACCGACTGGAGCGTGTCCGAGACTTCACTGGGAACGTGCTCTACGAGGACATCTACGCGATCCTGTACGCGGTAGACTCGCTCTTCGAGCAGCGGTACGGCTGGATCTCTCTGCGGACGGACAATGTGAGCGGAACGTTGCCCCGGCTACGTCGATTCGATGACACTGTGGATCAGCGTGAGCAAGACCTACTCAGCGCGCTCCTGCTTGGAGGTGGGTGATGCAGTGGCAGAAGGGCCGTCTTCCGATTTTCGATCGCATCACCAAGCTCTTGAAGCAGGTGCGGGAGATGGCTGAGAGTGAACTGGTCAAGGAGCAGGAGAAGCTCCAGAAGCTGCGCGGTGGGCACGACTTGAAGAAGGGAGGTGACGGTGCCAACTCCTCCTAAGTGGCAGGGCATCAGGTTCCAGCAGACTTACGGGAACCTCCTCGACCTTTCTGTTGACGGTGTCATGGGCCCGACCGTCGCCTTCCTCGAAAGCGTGGCGGACTTCCTGGGGGTCCTCAAGAACCTCCTGTTCGACTTCGGCAACCCCCTGGCCGCGATCATCGACGGCCTCATTCAGGAGATCATCGACCTCCTCAACGGTCTGAGGCAGATCGGTGTCTTCTTCCTGAACTTGCTGCCCAACTTCCAGACCGATCCTGAGTATCTCCAGATCAAGGGCGGGTACGAAGCCTTCATCCGGCGCATCAACACGAGCTTGAGCGACACCGAGGATCCTAATCGGCCGCAGTTCGGACCGACTCATCTCATGGGCGGGATCGTACTGGCCTTGAACACGTCGAGGATCGGGGATCTGATCAAGATCACCAACCAGATCACTGGTTTCCTGGGTAGGGCCTGGGCGGCTCAGCCAGCCGCCCCTATCAACCTTACGGCGGTTCCTGCGGACACCGAGGGCAACGCCATCCCGCTGAGTCCTACCTTGGGTACGTTCGAGGTCGGGGGTGCTCTGTTGGAGTGGAGTACTCCCGGCATCTTGACCGCCTTCACGTTCCCTGACTTCTTTTTGATCGAGCGATCCAACCTCAAGCAGGGTGATCTTCAGTTTTTTGAAGTTCCGTTGGACACCTTCGCCAACCTCTCTCAGCCCGACCTCCAGAAGGAGACGGTCTTTGTCAAAAGGTTTGGGGTTCAACACAGTGAGTGGGACGTGGTCGCCACAGTGGCACCAGATGTCGCTGCGTTCAGCCAGGATGCCATCCCAACCCAAGACCAGTTTGGGTTGCTTCACTTTCCGGAGGATGCTGAGGGCGTGGTTCAGACGCCGGCAGCTCTGCTCTCACTTCTCAACCCGCAGTCCGAGGACAACTTTACCTTCTTCGATCCAAGCGCTGAGAAGGGGGAGACGTACTACTACCGGGTTCGGAGCTTCTATGGAGACGAGACTGAGCTGGCCTTTACCGCAGCGGTGGCGGACAAGATCGTCTCTGGTCCAACGACAAGCGAGCCCAGTACCCCAGCGTCCGTGTCGATCCCAAACACGCCAGAGCAGTTCCCGATCGATCCAGACACCGTGACGCCGGAGAACCCAACTGGGGAGCAGACCTCGCTCCACAAGGCGATGCTGGTCCTGTACCGGGCCGCCTACGCGCTCCAGTTCTACCGGTTGGAGACGGAGTTCCCGGGTGACATCCCAACTGGGACAGAGTCGGTCCCCGAGATCGATGCTCGCTCTCTCTTTGACTGGCTGAACTTCATTGAGGGTGTGTTCGCTGTGGTGGTTGCGGAGCAGTCAGCTCAGGACATCAGCGACCACATCGGGATCTTCTCGAACCGAGCGGCGAACAGGATCCTTTTGCGCCCCCAGGCGGCCGATCTCTTCGCTTCGGTGTACGCAACTCAGGAAGCTGACCTCCGGCTACTCTGGGAGCTGTTTGAGTTGGACCTTACGAGCGTCGAGGTGGCGGCGGTCATTCAGGACCCACCTCCGTTGGGGGTGGAGATCAATCGCGTCAACGTGCTTCAGTTGATCAACCTTGTGAGGGATCTGGGGCTGTTCGACGGTACGCCACCCAACTGGCAGACGATCCGACTACTGGAAGACATCTTCCCGTTAGCAGAGGAGGCGCTCTCGACCTCGGTCTCATGGCTCCAGGGCCTGCTCAAGGGCGCCCAGGGCATCGTGAACGACGTGGGGGAGTACATCGAGTTCTTGGAACGCAAGATCGCGTTCCTGCTGGACTTCATCGAAACGATCGAGACGACGCTCCAGTTCATGGTAACGGCCGACTTTGGTGGGTACCTGCTCCACATCCCGCCCGCCGTAGGTGGGACCCAATACTTCACCAACGCGTTGCTGACGGCTGAGCCTGCGGAAGCCACGTCCATCCTTGACGAGATCCGTGAGGTGTTCACAGAGCCTTCCCCACCCGGTACGGTCTCCGTTCCTCCAGGGCCTGGAGGAGGTTCAAACGACTACACGTCTGGGTTCGTGCTGGCCTACGGGACGGTCGGGGACCCTGAATTTGAAAAACGGTTTGAAGCGACTAAGGCGGCCTTTGAGCTGCTCTTTGGGACGCCGTAGTGGCCTTCCTCTTCAACGGGACGTTCTCGCGTGCCCAGGTGGATCTTCTGGTCACCTGGGTACAGCAGCAGATCCCGAACATCGACGCCAGGATCAATCATCTCCTGGCCCGGATGAGGCGGGTCGGCTTCCTCAAGATGGAGTTCGACGCCGAAGGCTACCCGGTGAGCTACCAGCCCATGTTCAGTGGCTCCCTGATGGAGAAGCTGATCGGGGCCTACGAGGCTCAGGGAGGCGATCTTGCCCGGGACTTCCGGCTTCGGATGCACAACCAAAAGGTCAGCCACGCTCGCGCTTCGATCCAGCAGGGCGGGTCCACCAAGACCACGGACGGAGCCAACATCCTGTCCGCGAACATGGACGACGTGATCTCCGGCGACACCATCGCTCAATTGAAGAAACCGTTTATCGAAGTGATGAAGCGCAAGCGTGGGCTGATCGAGCATCGGATCAAGACCACCCAAGACCTCTATGACCGTTTGAACACTGAAGTAGTCCTTCTCAAGCTCGCCAAGTATCAGCCTGCTGGTCTCACCGTGGACCCGGGGGAGGGTGTGGAGGAGTTGCCTACTTCAGGATCACTTTCTGATCTGAAGAAGGCTATCGAGGCAAAGACAGCGCAGGCCGCCATCGATGTAGCCAAGGGAGAGGTCAACGAGGGCGAAGCCTTTGAGACGCTGGCCCAGGTCCCAGAGGGGAGCGTCGCGCAGCTCGTGACCAAGATTCAGACCATTTTGGCGAACAACACTGACCACCGTGCGGCTCAGGACACGACCCCGCACGACATCTTCGGCCTCAAGGTCAAGCCGCTCTTGGGCTTCGATGAGAGCGTCAGGGACCTGGGTTCCACGGGGACTCAGCTCCCACCTGCTACCGCAGGGAAGACCCGTTGAGCTTTGACTACCGCCTACTTCAAGGCTGCCCCCATCGGGTCTCGGAGGAGATCCTTGATCTCGATCTGGACATGCGGACGCTACGGGTCCCCAGGTTCATCGCCAACAAGTCGGCGGTTGAGTTGTTGATGAACGGGTCTGTCCAGATCCCCCAGGCAGGGCTCAATTCCCCAGCTCGGGTCGTGGGCTCAGCGGTCGGTCCGTTCGACATCGTCACCGATGTCAACGATCTGCTCTCCTTCCGGATCGACAGCGGGCCCAGGCAGACGTTGAGGCTGTTTCACGGGGACCAAGTGCGGACGACCGATCTGGTCCTCCCACTCAACGTGCAAGCCACTGGGGTGCTCTTCTCGGAGTCGAGGGGTCATCTGGTCATGGAGACGACCACCAAGGGGTCCAGCTCCAAGATCTTCTTGGAGCCTACCCAGGACGACGCAACCGGTGCCGACATCGGGACAGGCCATGTCACCCTGGGCTTGAACAACCGGTACGAGGTCCAGGGCCAGACGGTCGTCCCTGGTTGGGTCATCGAGAACGTCCGGGCCACGGTCCCACCCCTCCAGCCTTCCCAGCTCCGGTTCGTCTCACCGCTTCGGACCTTTGCCAACTTCTTCGAGGTCTCCTACTACACGCAGTTGGAGGTCTGTCCGCGCTGCCACGGCATCGGGACCGAGCACGACTTCGTGCCAGACAACCTGGGCGATCCGGACATCGTGGAGAACGAAGACCTCCTGCTTCAGATGGTCGAGAAGATCATCTTGACCGTCCTGGGGTCGGACCCGTTCGCGCCGTGGTACGGGTCCGATCTAGTCACGCTGGTTGGGTCCAAGGCCACCCCCTTCATCCGGAAGGAGGTGCGGCGGCAGATCACCACAGCGCTGTCCAAGCTCCAGAACATCCAGTCGCAGCAACAGAAGATCCAGCTCGTGAGCGATGGGGAGTTCCTGGCGCGGGTGGACCAAGTCACTGTCGATTCGGCCCCCAACATTCCGACGCTGTTCCTCGTCAACGTTGCTTTCACGACCCGTTCGGGTGTCCAGCGTGACGTGAGTCAGGCTCTCAACTTCGGTGGACCGATCGATCTGCTTGGACCTCCGAACCCCAACGCGAACCTCGAAGCCTTCATTGACCAGCAGACCGGTCTCCTGAGGAGGGCGTAGTGGCCACAACACCCCAGATCAACATTCCAGACGGGAGTGGGCAGACCGAACTACTGGAGCTGACGACCAACGTCCGCAACCACTTTTTCACGGGTACGGTGGACGAGAACACGGTCGACGTACAGGTGAGCGTGAACGGGGGCGGTTTCGTCTCTGACCCGGGTCTAGTCGACTTCAACTTGCCGGATTTCACCGTCCCCAACGCGGCGACCTTCCCCAACGGCTTCACGTTGGCCCCAGGTGAGACGGTCATCGAGATCCGGGCGATCGACATCCTGGGTCAGGCGAGCCCGCCAGCCCGGATCGTCGTCAAGTTCGTGACCCGCAACGATCTGCGGTCGTTCGTCTCTGCTCCTACCGGGCTCAAGACCAAGCGCCACATCGACAAGGTCGACATCATCCACATCGCCAACCCCGAGGACAACGTCATCGGGTACAACTACTACGCCTCGACCGAGTCTGGGGGCGGCTCGCTTGGCTACTTCAAGATCAACAAGGAGCTGGTCCAGACCTCGTTCGAGACGGAGACCATCGACTTCGATCCAGTGGACATCGAGCCGCAGGTGGGTACGACCCAGACGTTCACGTTCCCCAATGATGGGGTGTTCCTGGGTGTCGTTCTCCAGCAGAAGGACGACTTGGGGGAACTTCTCCCGCCTGTTGTCGCGAACGTGGACATCGATACGTCTGGGATCGGGGCCTTGGGTGCGGTCACGGTCAAGGTGGTCGACCGTCAGATCAACGACCTGTTCCAGTTCGTACATGAGCGCGGCCTCCGGATCGAGGGCACGATCAACAACGAGCAGTTCCTCGACCTCGAAGAAACGGACCCTCTCTTCTATGTCGTCACGGCCGTCACCTTCGATGACACGAACGGGGAGCAGGTCGAGTCAGCCTTCAGTAACGAGATCGTGGGCTTCCCGCTCGTACTGGACACGAACACCCAGAGCCTCCCAACCCGTACTCAGGAGCTGATGGCGGTCGCCTACATCACGGCCATCCAGCGGGTGGAAGAGGAGCTGAGCCTGATCCCGGGTTCTGTCATTCGGAACATCCAGATCAACCCGTTCACTTCTGAGATGGACCGGGCTTGGTTCATCCTCGACTTCGTCCATCGGGCTTCCTCGTTCCTGACCCTGTTGGAGATAGACGACCGGGAGAACACGGGGGAGAGCGACGACCCCACGACCTCGCCGTACAAGATCGCGCTAGCTGCCGCGCTGAACATCACCGATCCGGCGCTGATTCAGGTCATCATCGACTCGGCCTTCGACCAGCTCGCGTCCAACTTCGGCGTGGAACGTGAGGGAGAGGCAGAGGCGACCGTCAAGCCGATCTTCTTCACGACGAGTCGTCCCATCACCGATCTGGTTTCTCAGGGTGGCGATGTCATTTCGACGGACGACGGTACTGCCTTCGTTCTGAACGCGACCGTGGTCATTTCAGCGGCGAACCCGGACGCGTTCTTCAATCCGTTGACGAACGCCTACGAGGTTCGGGGTACAGCGACGGCGGTGGAGCCTGGACTGACCGGGAACATCTCGGCCAACAAGCTCACCATCATCGAGTCCGGTGGTACGGGCCTGTCGGTCCGCAACGACGAGCCTGGGCGAGACGGTGCTCCAGCTCAGTCCAACCGGGAGCTGGCCGAGATCGCGATCCTGTCCTTCGTCAGCGTGGATGCGGGTACCGAAGGCGGCTACCGCAAGACCACCCTCGGGACCCCTGGCGTCGACCGCTACAAGATCGTCATCGCAGGCGACCAGTTCATGGCCCGCGACTGGGACCCCCTCCGCAAGGAGCACATCGGTGGCAAGGTCGACATCTGGGTCAAGTCCCCCCTGGAGCAGGAGGTCCAAGAGCAGTTCGCGTTCCGCTTCTTGGAGTCGTTCAATCAGGTCTTCACGATCCTCGATCCGGTCAACTTGATCTTCGAGAGCCAGGACTCGAACCTCTCTGCGGAAAACCCCATCGTGGAGCTGCTCTTCGACGTGCTCCTGGGGCATGGCTTCCGGAACGTCAGCCAGGGCCTCAACTACAACATCACGGGCTTCACGATCGGGGATCCCGGGACCTTCCCCACGAACTGGTTCAAGGTGGTCATCCTCGATCCTGGCGCCCCTGGGCAGCCAACCACGGCCATCGGGGACATCATCTCCGGCGACTACCGGTACTTCGCGACCAACCAGTTCACCCCGACGACCCAGCCGGTCAAGCGTGTCATCAGCGTGGTGGGTACGATCTCAGGCTCGATCTCGTCCGATGGAGGCTTTGGCCTGTTCAAGCTCCTCGACCCGCTGTTCAAGGGCGAGAGCACCATCGCTGAGGACTTCATCAAGATCCTCCAGCAGAGCGGGATCCCGAGCGGGACGCCCATCGTGATCACTGACGAGTCCCACATCCTGATCGGGGAGTCCTTGGAGCCCCTGATCAACATCGGGGTCAACGACATCTCGATCCGCGTGTTCACGTTCGACCGCGTCACCGAGTACACGCTCGGGGTGGACTTCACGGTCGTCCCGGGTGGATCTACGACTCCGACCTTCATCAAGCGGCTCAACACCGGTGGGATCGCAGACGGCGAGCAGGTCAGCGTCGACTACCAGCATGACGAGAACTTCGTGATCACCTACGTCACGAACCGGGCCGTTCAAGAGGTCCAGAGGCGGGTTGATGTTCAGCGCCACATCACGGCCGACGTACTTGCCAAGCAGTCTCCGGAGGTCCGGGTAGACCTCGATCTCACGGTGGTGCTCAAGCGCGGGGGCCGCAAGTCGGTCGTGGACAGCCCGATCCGGACCTCTCTGTCCAGGGAGTTCGCGGTCCGTCTGGGTGGTGAGGGCATCCGGCAGAGCGACATCGCCCACGCGGTCGAGAAGGCCCACACCGACGTGGAGTACCTCGTCATCCCGTTCCGGAAGATGGCGAGGGCTGACGGGACGTGGATGGTACGCGATCCGGTCGTCTCGACCACGTTCCAGCGGCTCACGTCCTTGGAGCTGGGACCGGCCTTTGTCTTCATCCTCGATGACGCCCTGGCCTCATTCACGACGGACGGTGGCGGTCCGGACACGATCCACCACGGCGTCTTCCAAGACGGCGACGAGCTGGTCCTGGCCACGGGCTTGACGACGGTGGGATCGGCTGGCGGGCAGGGCTGGATCATCGGCAAGGACGGTGCGGTCATCGCTGGCTACACGGACCCAGCTACGTTGACCGCAGCAGGCTTCCTGTCAGTGGCTGAGCAGACGACCGAGCTTCTCCGTCGCACGGCCAACCACATCGTGGTAAGCATCATTGCGATCCCGGGCGACCCCGATCCTGACGTTCCGAGCAACCATGAGTACTCCGGTACCTACATCGTGGACGGGGCGACAGGAACACGTGACATCGAGGTCACGCCGCTGCAATCTGTTGTCCCAGGATCGATCAACATCATCTACCGCGAGATCGCGAACACGGACGAGAGCGGGGTCAGCCCGGTCTAGGGAGCTGTGAAATGGAACGACGAGACTTCTTCAGGCGTTCGACAGCCGTAGCTGTTGCGGCAGGTGTGGCAACAGGTGTGGCGGCGACAGCTCTGGCTGCGTCGGACAAGGCCGTGGCCAAGGAACTGACCTCGGCAGACCTCCAGATCGACATGGACGATCTGTTGGAACGGCCCCACGAGACGCGGGGCTACGACGAGCTGTTGCACGACTCCAAGGTGCGCTACACGCTCACTCAGAAGGTGATCGGGGCAGACGCGTCGGTATCGTCCAAGGCCGCTGCGCTCAAGCGCCTGTTGCCTGAGATGAA
>SDBT01003279.1_pt1 | contig 28114 bp, 19 predicted proteins | sample 2277101 | NCBI WGS metagenome assembly SDBT01 (sample SAMN10404973, study PRJNA504765) | marine sediment metagenome | isolation source: marine sediment core GS10_PC15, 103 cmbsf | place: Arctic Ocean: Southern Knipovich Ridge | collected 2010 | reverse complement strand
GATTTATGTGATATAGTTGAAATAAACACACCTCATCTTATCCCTATTATAATCTATGCTTTTGATTTAAACCAAACTGATAATATCCAGTCAGAGTATTTAAATAAGCTAGAAAAATCAGAATTCATGGAACTTCCTTGGATTAAACTCTGGGTATATCGAGCGATTATTAGGAAATATCCAGATCGTATAACAGAGCTTTGTGATTATGCGTTAAAACATACCAAACCTTATTTACTTAAATTTTGTGCCCTTAATATTATCAATCCATTAAAAAAAGAAATTGATAAAGAATCGTTTGATTTATCCTTACAATTATTTGAAAGAGTGTCAAATAAGTATAAAGAAATTATAATTTTTATGTGGTCTTCGCATTTACTGACCAAAGAACAATTAAATGCAATAAAGAATAAAGAAAGTAATCTATACTATAATAGTTCTCGAAAAATCAGTTTTGATCTTCAATATCTCCTAATCCTCCATGGGATCTTACCAAAAAATCTTAATTCTTACAATTTCAATTTTCGGGAAATACCTCCAAAAAAGGCTATGACTTTTCTTGTTAATCTTCATAATTCCAACTTGGTTTCTACAGAAGACTTTAAGAAATTTTTTAACTGTTTACCTTTGATGTCTTTAATTTTCGTTCATAGAAATCTCCTCATAAAGGAAAATGATCCATTCTTAAAAAATGAATATAATCAAATAACCACTCTCGAATTTAAAGAACTTGCTTTAAACTGTTGTGATTTATGGTGGAGAAAAAATACTCCTTATCATATGGATGATTTGATGAAAAATTTAGAAGGAATGAAAAGTTATTTCTTCAGTAGAGGCGATTATCAAAAAATTAAAGAATTTGAGAAACAAGAATTCCGGTTGAAAAAATATCTTGAAAATTTACAAGAACTCCCTGAATCAGAGAAAAAAAAAATATATTCCAAGGGAAAAGAAATTCTCAAGGATTTATCTGTACGCGAAAAGAAATCCTCATCAAGACATCAGTCAATAACACATTTAATTAATTTTTATGAATTATTTTACAAATGGCTAGTAGATTGGGATAATAAGGAAATTTTAATAGATTTTTATGAGGAATTTAAAGATAATTTTGATTTTGATGATTTTTTTGTTCTAATATCAAATAAAATCGGTAGAAAGACTTTTAATGAAGTATTTCCTACATTACGTCAGAAAATAAGGGAGAATCCTAAAAATTTCCTAGGAAATAGTATTTTTGACTCATATAGGAGAAGACATCCTCAATTAATCAGTAAGTATTCCATTTTTGATAGCCCCATCAAATTCAAGCTAATTACAAATATATTTTCTCAGGTAGAACTCTATGATTTACTTTTACAAACTTACGATCTGTCTAATAATGATGATTTATTGAATTATGTTTATAATTTATGCAACATAGGCTCAGAGACGGCTTTTAAAAAAATAGCCCGATTATGGGACAACAATTATGTTGATGTAAACAAGATTTATAATGAAGATCCTTCTTTTTATATATGGTGTGGAATTCCCTATGAAATATTAGATAAGATATATCCGTTCTTACTAGATCCAATTGCCAAGGTATTCTTTATAGTTTGTCTTTCAATCAGAGATACTTTTAAACCACATGACTTAAGGGATAAACACTCGATTAAGAATAAGCAAGGAATCGTTTATCAGTCTTTATTGAAATTTGGACAGGTTGTATTAGATGAGGCTTTAAAAAAATTCTTAAACGCGGATTGGGCATTTTCTCACTATAAAATTCTGTGTTCCTATATAGAACTAACCCCATTACTTTTAAAAAAGATAGTCAATAGTATCCGATCAGGTAGATTATCCATCCGATCTATTATAGAATGCAAGTTTAAGTCGGATATAAAAGAGAAAATTGATTTCCTTACTCATTTTTTTAATACAAGTCCTGTTGAAGCAAAAGAATTTTGTAGAGAAATAATAGAGAATTATGACTCAGAAGAGAAGTTATTAATTTTCTCGGGATTGCTTAATTCTGACAATCCTAAAGGGGTAATTTTTGCTTCAAATTTATGGGATAATTATGATGCCCTCGTAAGTGATTTGAGAGATCTACCTTTGGATATAGTAGAAAACAAAATCACTAACACAAAGAACTTTACACTTCTTAAAAAATTAAAGCAAAATATTAATCCTAACATTCGAAAAATAAAGGATATTGATGAATTGAATACAATCCGTGAATCATTGTTAAGAATTGAAAAGATTATTAAAATTAAAATCGAAAATGAAGGAAGTCTTGATTATTTTAATAATTCAAATAAAGAAAATTTTACTCCTACGTTTGAATATATTTTTAGACTAATAAAAGAAAAACAACTAGAATTTGAATCCACAAATTATACTTTGGGAAGATTTTTGGAAAAAATAAAAAAAAGGAATAGTAACAAAACGAGACTTATGATGAATGCTCGTTATCCCTCACATTATACGAGAAAATTGGGGAAGTCGGCAATATGGGAAAAGATTGATGAATTAAATCTATTAAAACAGCAGATTTTGAAAAATAATGATCTTAGAAAATTAATATCTAGTAAAATTCAAGACTTTCAAAGGATGAAGGAGAATTCTCTTAAAAATTCGGAGCGATTTGAGGGAATTAAGACAACTCAAACATCACTACAGCGTGGTAAAACCAATATTTCCGAAATTGCAAATTTGATAATAAAAGAACTTAACATTGATTTCAGGATTTCAGATACCAAACTCAATATATTTCTGAAAAATCTCAAAACTCTTGAAGCTAAAAAGAGGGCATTTTATTATTTGGTAGATTCTTGTATTAAACAACGAGAAAGATACACATCTCGGCATGAAATAAGTAGAGCGGAATTTAAAAGAATCACAGATACAACAAAATCTATATTTGACAACTTTTTGAACCCTCTTGAAATGGATGATATCCTTTCTGTTTTTAAAAACCGAATTAAAGGAGAAACCCCCTCTCTGGATAACCATGATATTCACAATGATCATTTAGAAAGTATCGATGATTATTACGCAAATCACCTTTTGGATGAGAAATCTAACATTAAAAAAGTCGAAATTAAAGAAGAATTAGAGGAACTATTGATTTCAAAGGAACCAAATATTTCTTTCATTGAAGAAAGCCTGAAGCACTTAGGAGATGGTTATGATTTCTCAAGCTATATTAACTTATTATTTGATGAAAAAGAAATAAGATATTATGATAGGGAGGGAGTCTATTATAAAATTCCTGGCCCTACTCGAAAAAACCTCCAGAAATATCTCTTTTATTGGATATTAAAGCAACGAGAAACATTTCAAGATAGTCTTTCTCACGATACCTATTATGTTGGAGATGAAAGCAACCAAATAAGCGGAATAGATGCTGGAATATACGTGGATAATCTTTTTGAGGAAGTTTTTATTGAAAGCATTGATTATGATTATTTTTCTACTGCTTTAAATTATTTGAAAGATGTTGAGAGAATAGATCTCTATAATAAAATAAAGCTCTTTACATTGCTTCAAATGGAACATGGAATTAAAAGTGTTATCAAAGTCAATAATGGAAATCATTCACGCTTGAAAATCCCATTTAGTAAAACGATAATTAAAGCGATGTCTGAAGAAGAATTAAAATGGAGTACTCTACTTTATTTTGCAACTCAATTCTATAATGTGATTCAAATTCAATTGTTTGATCTCCCACAATTCCTAAATGGGTTTAAACTCAGGAAGAAAATTAAAACTGATGATATTAATTTATCTATAGATTTCTGATTTAAGGCTATTTTTCTTGTTTTTCTAAATCTTGAAAAAAAATATGCAAATGCTCATTTTTTTTGGCTTAAATCTCAACCTTACTTTTAGTTTCTTAAGCATAATTAAAATAACTCATACAGAGTGGTTAAAAACATGAAAATGGTAGGTGATATCTCGAATATCGCTTTTTTCAATAAAAGAAATGAAAAGCCCAAACTTGAATACATAGATCTGCTATATACATTAATTCCGAGAGAAGTTGAGACAATAGGGATTGCTGACTGCGCTCTTTATCATCAAATTGATAATAAAAAACTGTATAAAACCAAATATTTAATTCCGAAGATAATTTTTGAAGCGCCTGCGCAAATTGAGGCTGATGATTTCATCTTATCCTATGCAAAGGAAAATGATGCTCTAATATTATCCAATGATCGATTTAGACAATATGATATAGTTTCTGAAGATTGGTTAAGGGACCATCAAATACGATTTATGATAATAGAAAATCAGTTTTATTTCGAACAACGATTTGTCAAGTTGGTTGAAGAAGAAGGCTCTCAGGAATTAAACGAGGTTCTGGGAGAAAAACAGAGTGTTGAGGTTTGAACCAATTTGAATCACCACTTGGAAAGGATATTGAAGGTGTTAATTTAATGGAGAAATTGCCTGAATCAATCAACTATCATATTACTGAAAAATGTAATTATCGTTGTAAATTTTGTTTTGCTCGATATAAGAACCATAATAAAGAACTATCATTAAATGATTCTCTCAAGTTAATCAGGATTTTAGCAGAGAATGGATGTAAAAAAATAAATTTCGCAGGAGGAGAACCTACTTTAATTAATCATTTACCAGAATTAATTATTCACTCTAAAAACTTAGGGTTATTTGTTTCAATGATATCAAATGGAACTTTTATCAATCGAAAATTTATGGAAAAATGTTCTAAAAAGCTGGATTTAATAGGATTGAGTATAGATTCACTAGATAATCGTATTGAAGTTAAGTTAGGTCGAACACTCAGGTTAAATTCGAAAAATTATTCACATGTCCATTTAATTAAGCAAAAAATCAAACTAATTAAAGAATATGAAATTGCGATAAAAATAAATTCTATTGTCAATCCTTTGAATTGGGATGAAAACCTATCAGACTTCATCTATATTATCAATCCCATACGATGGAAGGTATTTGAGGTTCATTTTTTAAAAGCGATTAATGACAATTTCTTTATAGAATTTGGTAATTTAAAACCTTGGCAGTTTCAGTCATTCATTGAAAGGCATAGACAACTCAATCCCGTATTTGAGAGTAGCAAGATGATTTTAGATTCTTATTGCATGATAACTCCTGATGGCAGGTTTTATCAAGATACCAATCATCAACATCACTATAGTCAACCAATTTTGGATATTGGAATAAATAAAGCTTTCCAGCAAATTAATTATCAAGAAAATAAATATCGTAAAAGAGATGGGGAATATTTTAAAAAACTTTAAATTTTCTCACTCTAAAATATCCTTAAGTGTCTTATTTTGAGTTTATCCGGTCAAATATCTATAATTTCATTTTCTTTCTTATACTTCTTCAATTTCTTAGGTCTTGTATAAGTTTTAGAGCACTGACTTTATTTAGTGGAGAATATTAATTATTAAATTACACTACGAATCATAGGCATGATTCGAGAAAAAATAAATATTTCACTATTTTTTTCTAGTATTTCTATTCTTAACAATTAATGATAATGAATCATATAATTCATTAATATCTGTTTGATCTATTCCAAGTATATCTGTAAAAATTAATTTATCTAATTCTTTTCTATCAGATTTTTCGAATTCTTCCCATATTTTTAGAATGTCTCTTTTTCCAATTTTCCTCGTTAATTCAATTAATTTCTTCTGTTGATTATCAGTTATCTTTTCAGGATTAACTAACCACATTTCTTTCAGATCAGAAACTCGGGTTTCGTTTGAAATAGTTCCATCACGATTCTCAATATATCTACCACCAAACTCCATTATCATCGTTCCAAAAGTCGAATTTAATATTCCATTAATTATTTCAGCATCCTCTTTTCTTTTCGGAGTTAAATTATAAAATCCATAATTAGTCATTATTTTTTTATCAAAAACATCATCTATTAAATCATCTTTTTGAATAAATGTCAATTCTCTATTAGTTTCAACTTCAAAATGTAATAATGGTGCTGAGGGGCTAAATTCAATATTGAACCAATCTCGTTTCTCCATAATAGAAGTACTTCCGCATTTACTACATTTTTTAGGTTTAGTTTTAAATAGGGTTTTACATTCATTACATCGATAATTCTTAGTTTTTCGGCTTTGACAAGTTGATCTTTGAGAATATGGATCATTTTTAGGATTTTGTTCTCCAAATTCTATGTATTTAAGAACATTTTTCTTATCTTTTTTTAATTGATTCTTTGAATCTGAAACAGTCAAGCAATATCCATCGTTTTCGGATATAATAATTTTTCTTTGTGGTTTAAATTTAATAAATATTGGACTGATAAACTCACTCTCAATTATAAATTCTTGATCTTTGTATTTTTTCTTACCTTTTAATTTTAAATGTTTTTTATTAATCTCTTCAATTTCAAAATTACTATTAGGGAAATAAAAAAAAGCATTTGCCCCCGTTTTTAATCCACTTGAAATATCAAGAATCCCATTCTCTCCTCCAAGTTTTATTAGGAAATCTTGATATTTTTGATCCTCAAAGATTTTAAAAAATAATAAAGGTGCTGTTAAATATACACCCCATTTACTCTTGGGCTCGAGATATTTTTGTTTTATTGATAATATCCGATATAATTCACCATTATCAATAGTTATTCGTCTAAATTTTTCAATTGTTTTGCTCTTCTCATCTATATTCTGTGGAAATCCTTCTATCTTCTCTATTAGCTCGTCTATCCTTTTCCATCTTTCAATTTCTTCCAATTTATTATCCTCATCTTTTATTACAGGTATCAATTCCGTCATATCTGTTTTAACTTGAATAAATCTAGCATAATTCTCATCTCTCTTATTTTTCTTAGATTCTCTTTCGATAATTATTATACAAGGTATCATCTGAGCGTCTGGAAACCATTTTTCTTTTAGAGATTGAATAACAGCGACAATTTTAAAATTGTCTAATAAAAATTTCTTTAATTTTTCACCATAACCAACATCCAACCACGATCTTAAAGTAACAAATCCTAAGCGATTTCCATTTTTACCCTTTATAAAACTAGCAGAGTGAGTAATGAAATATGCATAAATACCTGCTCTCGTATCAATCTCAATATTAAAATCCTTTACTAAAACTTCTTTCATTTTAGTTTTATATTCTTCACCAAACACAACACCTTTTAATTCTTCTTGTCTTGTAAAAGGAGGATTTCCAATAATAGCATTAATGTTTTCGATATTATGCTTAAGAGGTGATTCATCTAAAGTTGATATTTCAACACTTTTATCCTTAGTCCAATTTTCAAGGGTTATTTGAGTACCAATTTTTATTCGTGTATCTGGGAAGACATCAAAAAAATCTTTATAGACTATAAGAGGATAATTATCTTCTGATTTAATATCCCTAATTGCTAGATTTATGGTAGCTAAGTGAACAGGGAATTTAGCAATATCAATCCCCCAAATCTGTTTTATTAACTTCTTATGTGGTTTTTTATTGCCTAAATATCTTAGCCTCCTATATGCTCTAACTAGAAATGTACCTGTACCACAACCAGGATCTAAAATATTTAAATTTGGGTTTTTTATACAAAAACCAATAATTAAATCTACTATGTCAGAACGAGTAAAGAATTGTCCTAAATAGTGTCTCTCTTCTTTTGGAATTATTTTTTCAAATATTTTTCCAATGATATCAAATTCAATCTTTGAATAGTCTATTCCTCCTAAAAAACTTGTTAATTTTCTTAATTCATTAATAGTATCATCTGGAATTTCAATACTATCAACAAAATTAGTTTTGAAAATTGTTTCATAGTCGCCTGTTATTTTAATGGTATTATCAAAATATGGTTGAATAAACGAATGAAAATGGTTTGCAACTAAACCATCTTGGATAATAAAATTAGGCAATGAAAATTTTTGCTTTAATATATTAAAGAAGAGAACCTTATTGATAAACATATAAATAAATTGTTTAGATAATATAGTGCAATAAAGGGTAAACTTACTCTCATCTTCACCAGGGTGTGAATAACCTTGATCAACTAACCAATTGTCAAATTTTTCACGATACTCTTTTTCTGTAAGGTATTTATCTTTAAGAAAATGAACGATCTTTGATTTTGTAATAATATCTTCAATTGATTTGTGCATTATTTCAATGATATCTTCATCAATCGATCGAGGAGCTTCTTCATTTTTTAAAAATTTTCCAATCCAAATAAAAACATCTTTTAAAGACTCTTTAATTTCTTCTTCTAATGAATAATATTCTTTTAATTCATCAATATTAGTAATTTGGAATTGTCTTACTCTTCTATTGGTATCTGTATCCCATATTATTAATCTATTTACATTATGTGTTGCTACATATTTAATTTTCTCAATTCCAAACAGTTCAGAATAACGGTAGACTTGGTCTTTCACTTCCCCATCGTCAGCTTCTATATTCGGTCTTTTAACTTCAATAATTAAAATACAATTATCTGAATGATCGTAGACAAGAATATCTGCCCTTTTTTTTCCTTTAGTTTCTTCCACTCTTGCTCGTTTAAATATCAAATTAATATCTTTAAAAATAATATTCAGCCATTCTTTAACATCGCTAGAATATGTTAATTCTGTAGGATCTGCACTCATTTTAATTCATTTTATTCTTATTTTAATCTAATAAATTGAAAAATTGAAAAATTGAAAAATTGATTATTTGATGGTTTTATTGTTTATAATTTAACTCTTGTATTTAAAATTGTATATTAAGAAATGATTAAAGCATGTATGCTCGGATAGATTAGTGAATTTTTTTTCGCTATTAAAAGCTTGAACCACAGAGTAGTAGATTTGATTAAATAATTGTTAACCTGTAAGTTTTTTATATCCCCAAGTTTTTGACATTTAAAATCACCAACCCAATTATCATATATTACGCATTCAGACCCCATTAATTTATACTCAAGGTCTTGTTGAGAGATGTTAAATATTGAGCGAATTTTACGAGCAATGGGATCGTTAGCCTCTACTTCTTTGATATAACATTGATAGCATGTATCATAACTACCCAAATTTGAAAGTTTATTTTTAATTTGAGTTAATAGAGTAATTTTTAATTAATTTGGTCATTTTCTTATATATATCAGTCTCTAAATTTCTATATTTATTAGTAAACGCCTCTATTCTAGATCTTTTATCTAACATCCAGTAAAAATAATAATATAATATGTAATCCCCTCTCTGCTTAAGTAGTCTAAAGTTTTCATAGCTCTGTTTACTAACATTTGTTATTAAGTATTCAGGTAGATCTTTTTGTATGACACGACATTCTCCCGGTCTAAGTCTTATTTGAGCTTTTTCATTATCCAAAAAAGCTTTTAAATATGCATCTCCATAAAACGCACTTTTACTAATACCTTTAAACTCTAATTTTTTGCTACAATTCAACTTACCGTAAGCAATTGAAGTTTTAAGCATTACATCGTTGATTATCATGTCTTTATTTATCTTTTTTATTATCTTTAATAGTTGATTTAATGAGTCTCGTTTTGTCTCAATGTCTTCATTGGTTTCACTATGGGACCTAATCACATAAAGAATACCACAATCAGAGACAAATATTCCTTGGATTTGCGGTTTGTCATTATCTCTTCTATCTTTATATTCTTTAAGTGTACGATATCCACTTTGATAAAACTTATACACCACTCTTTTTATTCTCTCTTCATTTTCCATCATTTGCTTAAAACCACAAATATCAATAAAAGCAACGAATGTTAATCCTTCAAAATCAGAAATTCCCATTTTAGATCAATATATACTAATAATTTTCTATTAAATAACTTACTAAATATCCTTAATTTGAGTAGAATTGCTTTGATTACTCTCCTGAAATATATCTCAAATAAACTTCTCCAATACTATTATAATCTAAAGAGTGTGAAATTAATTTATTTCCCTGAGTATAACATTCTCTATTACATAATTCGGGAAAATTTTTTTGATTTATCTCTAATATTAGTCCTTCTAAATATCCTTGCATAGGCAATTCTTTTATAAGACATCCATCAATTTAAAAAAATTAATATTCATACATATTTTATTTCTTGTTTGTATATCGAAAATTAAATTCACCGATTTTCTTCTTCTTGAAGCGGTCGAATATGTTCTCTTAATTCTTGTAATGTTGAGAATTGAGGAGGGGGATCATAATCTAAAATTTCACCTAAAAGTATTTCTTTATTATACGCTTCAATTGTTCGTCGTGGAAATGTGGCTATAAAAGAATCACAGAAAGAAGTATAGCTTCGATGATGGTGACTATAAATAAATTCATGCCATTCCTGAATTAACTGTTCTGCAGGTTTAAGATCAATAAATTCAATCTCTTCCAGTAATCGTTGATTTGGTGTTCCCCAAGCTTCTTTCAAAATTGTTCTAGCTTCTACATCGGTAGTGGGGGCACTATAACCGAAAATTGTTACCAAGGATGTATGTCGAAAATGGTCTTTGAATATCTCCCATTGATGAGATAAAAAATCTGTTCTGCTATAATCTTTTTTATTTATTGGATAAAGCAAATTTGGTATAACTAGGCGATTTCTACAATCAGGACATAAACCCCGCTGAAATCCAATTTTATAATAATGAACTGGACAATAATACACGCCGACATTTCCATGCAGAAATACAATCTGGGGTAAATCAAATCCATCTTTATTACGAAGAAAAGCTTGAACTAAAAGAGTATCCCAATTAAATGTAGCAATTAAATCCTTTGGACGCATCCCAAGAATTAGCTGATCATAAATAGTAGGTTCATCAGGGATAATCAGCTTTCGAAAATGATCTTCGATTACTTCTTCGATTATACTTCTTAATTCTTGATCCGCACTAAGATAGATTTCTTCCAAGTTCCGATTATGATCAGGGTCCAAATTTAAATCATATCCAAGATTCTCAAAAAAGTTATCCATCACGGAGAGTTTACGCCCATTTTTGTCACCATTGGGAAGGGCGGCCATACTTGCCCCTGCACCTAAAATAATGACATGTGGTTTAGTATTTTGAGGCTGAAGTTTCATATTAATTCAATGTTATAACTTAGATAATTTTAGGTTTTTATTTACAATTATTTGGTAAAACCAATAAGTTTCTACACTCAATTATGTGAACCATTATTCTTCTACTAAATTAATATTTATAGATTTTTTTAGTTGTTTTTTAATATAACTTTTATCTTCTAATCATAAATATATTCTAATTTTTATCATATTTAATAAAATTGCATACACCCCTAAGTTTTATAAATATAGAAAACAAAATATTAATACAAAGTAGACAATTAAGTATTGAAAGATGATATCATTTATTTATTCAACCTAATTTGTGATTTAGGAGGAAAATTCATCCATAATACTCTCAAAAATTAAATAGATCTATTTGAATGATGTTAGATTCAAGTAGTTCTCGGTTTATACTCTTTTTTCATAAACCACTTAGATTATACAAAACATTTATAAACCTAGTTTTGATCTTAGTTAATTATGGTATTAAGTGGTTTAACTTTCACAAAAGAAAAAGTGCAAGAAATTTGCGACATTCTTGAAATTCCATATTTTGAATTAAATGGTAACATCGCATTCGGATCAACAGAGCGAAGTCTATTAAACAATGAGGTTTTGAACGAATTAACGGAAAGGTTCTGCTTTATAGGTGTTGATGGCACAACAACTCGGATTTCAGATGATGCTGAGTCTCCTACACAAGTAAGTATTAGTGATGTGGTATGGGGCATACAAAATATGCGAACTCATACGATCAAATATGACCAGAGAATAGTTTATGAGGCTAGAGAACTATTGGATAAGTCAAGCGTGAGGACAATATTAGAAGTTAAAAGTGTAATATGTTTAATGCTTGCGAGAAAATTAAAAAAATATAACTGTAAAGATTGTCCTATAAATAAGCAAGGATGTCAATGGCAAGAAAACAAACCTATGGTATGGGAAGAATTTCCAGAAAAGGTTGCTGTAGGTATCCTAGACCTTCCTGTAATTTTCTCTTTCATTAAAGCATTACCACAATTAGATAGAAAAAATCGAGAATTCTTATTATCCAATCTGCAGAAATGTTTTGATGATATTAAGAATCACGAACTTCCAGTTATCTTCGTTTCTCAGCGAAGTACATTAAAAGTAGTTAGCGACGACTTAATTTCTGAGTTAGATAATGCTATTAATTCCATAGATACGAGAGCTAAGGCACTACTAGATTTAATAAGAAATATTTCTAAAGATAAGACAATCAAATTGCCAGCTCTTGTTGAGTTACGAAATAAGATGGAAGAAAAATTTTTCACTGATTATGATTTGTTAGAGGATTGGCTAGGAGATATTGCACGACCTACTCCTGTATTTAATGTTAAACCTGCAGAATATAATAATAATTGGGACGGTTTGAAATTTCATTACTTATCTTGGGGTTATAAAGAATTGATTAATGGCTCTTGGGTTTATTTTCCTTCCACTTGGGTTAGAGTGGGGTATTCTCCTGCTCTAGACCCCGTTACGGCTCATAAGATTATATGTTTAGAAATGATGCTTGGTAAAGGTCATTCCGTCTCGCTCACCTTAGCACACATTTCGTGCAATTTATACAAAAAACATGGCTCTAAGCTATTATTAGAGTTTTACAACAAAACTAGACCAGATAAATATAAACTAGGAAGAAATCTAAAAGATATAAACAAATGGAGGTTAATGAAAAATGACTAAAGTAATCAATACAAATTTAGGAGTAATTAATGAAGTAAGTGGGTATATGATAAAGATCATCATTAATAAAGATGAGGCACCTAATCCGATTTATCCAATAACGGAACCAATGCCAATTTACATAAAAGATGGAAAAGAAAATTGTAATTATTTCTTAATATACGAGCAAAGATTAGTAGCTCCTGCTAGCGATTTACCTAGTTGGACTGTAATTACTGCTTCAGGACCTGTAGTGTTGGATCCTGCAAAAAATTTCATACTGCAATCCGCACTATCGAATTTTCAAGGAGCTGCAACAGTAATAACCGAGGATGCTGTACCACAACTATTGGATGATGTATTTAAAGTTGATAAAAGCAGTTTACCTGAAATTTTGAAACAATATGGTTTTAAGCATTTGAAATTAGTCGCAGATTTAATAGGTTCTGAGAAATTCAAGATTTTCATGAGAGTTTATGCTAAGACCTTCGGTGATATAGTTAATAGAGATGAAGAACTACGTAAGTCCATCTTAAGAGAATTGGTAGATATTGGTAATGCAAAAAATATAAATGATAATTCAGACTATCTGGATATCTTAAAATCGTTTATGAGTGAAACAGCAGCAGTACTTGTCTTAGATAATAAAATGTCGGGAGTCAAAGCCTTAGTAAAGGATGATTCTTATAAGTACGGAACATTAATTAACTTTTCTGAGGAAAATAAACAAACCCTTGGAGTCATAAGTGAGCTTTCTCAGAATGCCTTAGTTGACCTTTTATTTGTTATTGAAGATGGAGTTCCCAGTCCTAGCGTGAGTCCTCTCAAAGTTGGGATGGAAGGTGACCTTTCTGGCGTTAAGGAAGTGATACAAATGTTATATGATTCTTTGGATGAAACATATGTTAAAATCCCAATAGGTATCATCCCTCAGAATAACGAGCCTTACTATGTTGTGCTTAAGGGAAATGAACTAATACACTTTGCATTAATTGCTATCTCAGGTGCGGGTAAGGGAAATTTGCTTAAAGAATTGATAATTGAATATGAAAAACTTAGGATGCAATATATTCTAGAACATAATACTTTAGATGGATGGAATCGCTTAGGCATAATTTTATTTGATGATGTTGGTGAATATGTGAAATGTTTGAAGCCTAAAGATTGGGGTCTTGACTTAGCGATGCTTGTCATGAAGTTTGCTTACGACCACGATCCTTTGATTCATTTGATTGATGTTGGAATGAGAATAGATTCTGGAGCTGTTTCTCTTGTTGATGCAGATTACAGATTCATAGAACCTCGACCAATGAAGATTCCCTTACAGTTTATTTCAATTTTTGAAGTAATAAATAAATTAGAAGGTAAAGTAGCATATGGGGTGATTCCTGCTTATTTAAGGCATTTTTATTCGCGTTTGCATCGTGACCATCCAGATCTAAGGCCAACAGGTTTTAATGAACTTAGATTAACTATTGATTTTGTAAATTGGTTTCTTAACGAGCCTCTCGAATTCAATGAATCAGGAAACCGGGATCAATATGGATTTCAACAAACATCACATGCAACAGCCGCAAGAGCATTAAGGGAATTTTTATTGAATAACGGACGGTATCTTGGAATTAGAATCGATTGGGACACCGAAATTTTTGATTATTTGGATTCCATTGGTACTTATATTAATGATTCTAGCGGAAATCAGATTATGCATGAAGAAACTCGATTGGGTAGAAGATTGGATAATGATTACAATTTGGTAACTTTTGCGTTATGTTGTGCTGACGGAGGTGAAACTCTAATCATCGATGAATCTTCATTAACACCTGAAGTAAAACTATTAATTCAGAGAGTCCTACTCAATTACATTGTTAGTGAAAGAGAGAGGCGGGGTTTTGATGCCAACATAACCCCTACTCTTTTCATAATTGAAGAAGCCACGGCATTATTAGGGGGTCAAGGGTCAACTCAAATAAGTCTATTTAGTAGAATCCAAGTACGTGCGAGGAAGTTTGGGTTAGGAATTGGGTTAGTACTACAAGATATAATTAAATTGGACCCAACACTTCTTACTCAGTTAGGCTGGATGATGGCAATGGGTCTTCCAGTTAATTCGATGAGGAATGTTTTATTTAGGAATGTCCCATCTGATTTAGGACCATATGATGACTATGTTAAATATGCTGATGTTGGAATTGCTGTAGGATTTCAAAAACTCGTGGGAAGAAATATTCCTCTACCTATGAAAGTAAATCATTTTGAAGCTGAAATAAAAAAGCTACTTCAGAGTGAGGATGTTTGGGGCGGACCTGGTGGATTTGATCAAGATGTGAAGGATCGTTTTAGTGTTATTGCAAGAACTTTGAACATACCAGATAACGCAATTAATGAAATTTTGAAAGTTGAGGATGATTAAATAATGAGTAAGATAGTCATAATTGCAGACTCTCATTTGATTCATAAATATCACCCTGAGTATGATAAAATGGAAGAGTTTAAAAGACTTGTGGAAGATATACGCTCACAAGAGCCAATAGCAATATTAGTTTTAGGAGATTTTTTTGACAAAAAATTTTCAAATCAAGGACACCCTATAAGTCATGTGGAAGGTGCTAGACATCAGCTTCCTATAACAGAGATAATCGAATCTATAAATGTACCTTGGTATTCTTTGTTGGGTAATCATGAGGATAAATCTGTCTTAAAATTAATATCTCGAACAGCAAAAAATTTCAATTTCTTGTTAACTGATCCAAAAATTGGTCTAACAGCAGAAGCTACGGAATTTGAGAAACCATTAATTATAGATGGAGTCAGGTTTTGGTTTGGAAATATTCAAGAAAAAGAGAATCATCGAACAAAAGAATTAAAAATAAAAGAATATTGTCAAGCAGCATCTAAAGTAGCTAAGGATAAGAATGTTATGCTTCTACACATGGACATGGTTAGGCGTGGTGAGGATGTTGGTATTAGCAAGGAGCTCGTTGAGTTGTTTTCCAAGAATTTCAATTTGGTATTGAATGGACATGAACATACTTATAGAACAAAAGTTGATGGTTTCAATAACATTATTCTCGTACCGGCTTCCTTACCTACTTGGATTGGAATTCGTGAGGGTTTAATAGAGAAATATGAATATGTAGATAATAAATTGAAGAATAAGAGTACAAAGTTAAAAGAACCACATGGTTATCTATTACTTGATACAGATTCATTAAAAATTGATTTCATTCCGTTTCATTCGACTATGCCTGCCGTCTCATTATTATATAATGTAACCGATAAAGATTTGGTTATAATTGAGAACGAATGGAGGAAGATCGTTGAGAATCTAAAACAACAGATAATTGGTAAGCAAAACATTAAATCACTCATTGTCATCCCAATTTTAACAGGTAATTTAGGCGCTCTTCTACCCTTTGAAATTAACAGCATATTAGAGGTGATATCAAATGAGGTACCAGATGTTCATGTCGCAGATATCAGAAAAAAGGATTTAAAGAGACCTAGCTTAGATATTGCGGCCCCTGATGAAACAGAAATATTAAATTTAGATGGAGTTTTTACGAGGACTTTAGATCAAGTTGAAGAAATTGTTAATAAGCTTAAAACGATGAAAATCTCTTTTTCATCAAATCAAGTGAAAAAAATATTAAACAAGATGAGAAAAGAAGACAAAGATTTTTTTTTTGAAAAAGGGACAAAGAACATAAAGGAATATACTGCTGAGATTGTTAATGTATTATTGCTTGATTTTAATGAAATATTGAAAAAGGATTGGAAAAACACCGACATTATAAGTATAATAGACAGTAGTTTTGAAAAGGAGGTAAGAAAATGATTATTAGTTCATTAAGACCTATAGATATACAAATAGAAAATATATCAGGTATGACAGCTACAATACCATTTGATTCAAATTTGGTGATTATTTATGGTTATAATCGAGAGGGTAAGACTATCTTAATTAAAAGTTTTAATTATGTGTTTAATGGGTTTAGACCAAGAAATATTGATTTGAAGCATATTTTGGTTGATGCGACTGGTGGGAAGATCGTATTGACATTCACATTCAAAGGTATTCTATATAGGCTCACAAGAGATATAACCAAGACAAAAGAACATGTTACCTTTCAGAGATCCAATGTGAATTTTCAAGATTACAAGACTTTACCAAAAGCAAAAAAGAAATTAATTTTTGACGGTAACAATGGTATTAATATCATTCCTCGTACGGAAGTATTGAGCAAGGGTGCTTCAATTGATCTTTTGCCTGAAGAGCTTAAGAAAATTAATCTTCATCCCGAGATCATCGACCGCTTGATAGCTATTGAAAACATACAAGAATTTAAAAATGCTACTGAAAAATTTGCAACTACGGGTGGTGGTTATGAAGCTATTAAAGACATTTTACATAAAGATCTAAAGGATAAGAGTGATGCGATTGACAGTATTAATAAATATGCTTCTAAAGCTGTCGGAAAACTTGAATCTCAGAGGAGAATAATATATAATAAGCATGTGAGTTTTATAAATGAATTGAAAGCAGTTTGTAAATATAGTGATGGAACACTTGAATATGAAAATTTAATCGAGACATTAAAGATGGATAAAAATTATGAAGAAATCTTAAAATCGGTCAAATCAACTCTTAAAAAAGACAAAGAAGAATATCAAGGTTGCAAGCAAACCGTAGAAAAATTACAGAGCAATATTCCAAACAAGAAAGAAAAGTACAGAGAATTAGAAGATTTATTTAATTCAATAGATTTAAAGGAAATAGAAGAAATTGTGGAATTTTATTATAAGGATGTTAAAATAATTCGAGATTTGTTCTCTAAGATATCTCAAATTCATCGAGAAATTGAAATTAATCCTCCAAGTGATGAAATAGAAGAGATAAGTATTGATTTTCTAAGATATTTTAATGATGAGGTAAATGATTTAGTAGATGGATTTGATTTGAATTTTGTCAATAAGATTGAGGATATATTGAAAATACCTGAAAAAATAAACGAGTATATAAAGAAGTTTAATGAAGGTATTACCCTATATTCTAAACGAAAGAAGATACTTTCAAAGTATAATATTGAAGAAAAATATGTTTCAAACGCCATTCTGAGCCGAGAATCACAGCTTATGAGGATAAAAAATCCAATTTCATTTACTAAAGAGGATGAGATCTTTAATCTTTATGGAAAAGTAGGATTTGATTCAACCGGGAATAAATTGTTAATGCTATACATGTCCTTATCTGAATTGAAAGAATACATCAATAATAATAATCCTCTCAATATAGATCGAAATCTTCTTCCTGTATTAACAGAAGATGACGATGAAGAGATGACTGAGGAAATCGTTAAAGAATTGTCAAAACAGATTGAAGAAAGCATTTTAGAATTAAAAGATCTTAAAGAATCATTAGAAAAGATTAAAGAAATCGAGCCTGTTTTAATCCAACACCTAAATGATTTTGAAGACGATTTAAAGATAGTTGCCAGTACCAAGGTGACCGTAGATTCTTGGAATGTGTTAATATCGGAACAAAAGACAATTGTACGGAAGTTTATTACTAAGCATTCAAAAAAGAAAACCATAGAAACTAGTTTTGAAAAAATTAATGAAGTCCTTAAAAAAATTGAAAGTACCTTTAAAAAGGAATTAAAGGACGAAGGTTCAGTAATAGCATTCAAGATGGATGAGGCTAAATTACTCATCGAATCGATTAAGGAATATGAATTGTATATTGAACAAGAAATTAAGAATAATGATGAATTTTTAGTGATTGTCAACAATTTTAATGAATTCCTTTCAGAAAACCAAGAGACCTATAAAAAAATATGTAAGGACATTGAGTTAAATGAAACATTGAAAGGTATCATCATCCCCTCTATACAAATTATTTGTGCTCAAATAAAAGGCAACATTCAACTGGATGAGATTGAAGAACAAGTAATGAATAAGATCATTAAATATGCTGAACATTTCTACAAAGAGATCACTAAAGAGCGGTTTTTAAAGTTTGAGAAATCCATGGATAGGAGTGGTAAGATTTACTTGAAACCAAAGATAATAACAATAGATGGAAGAGTGATAGATATAGCAGACGATATGCCCAGCGGTTCGGAGCAAGGTGCCATAGCTTTGGGTATAATGGTTGCGTTGGCCAAATTATTCAACGGATTCATCGTAATTGATGAGGTTACTGATAGGTTTGATTACGATTCCAAGCAGCGCTTTTTCGATTCTATCAAAAATTTCAGAGAGGACCTTTTCTGGATAATTGTACTTAAAGTAGATTCTAGTAAAGAAAAAATTGCCGAAGAGTTTCAAGAAATAAGGGAGACTTTTCCAGAAGCACTCATTTTGCAACCTGTAAGGAGAAATCTAAAGATACAAGTAAAAAAGCTTGAGAAGTTTGAAGATTGGACTATTAAAGAGGAATAAGGAATGAAACAAAAAATTCTCGAACTAATTCCGATTAACCATGAGTATTCAGATAGTAAACAAATTCCTGCTATTCACTTAGCACGACTTGTACAAAAAGCTTTGAAAGATGAAACAGTTGATGAAATAATTTATATAGTATTTGATGAGGAAAAAGATAGAAAAGTCATTGATATACTTAAAGGTATGCATGAATTGTTCTTTAAAAAAGAACCAAGAGAGGAAACCTTATCTTTAGAGTATCCAAATATCATTCGAAGCATAAGAAACCTAAGACGATCACTAGAGAATAATTACAATGGATGGAGAATATTCTTAAATTTAACACCTTTGCGGCACCACTTTCACTCAATAATAATTAGGGATGGTCTAAAATCAGATTTTTATGAATTGTTACCTTATGAAATTTATAATCCTGATTATAAGAAATTCGATTTTGCAATAATACCTGATTATCGCGAGCTTGATTTAGCCGATTATGAGATCATCGACTTATTATTTATAAAAGAAAATAAACCAATGTCTCTAAAAATGTTTTTGAGCGAACTAGATGTTCCAGAATGGAATAAAAAGATATCTACTTATGATCAGAAAGTAAGAAAGCGGTTAAATTTTTTAGTTGATCAGGGATTGCTAAATTATAGACGAGGGTTAAATGGAGAAAAGTTCTATAAGCTTAAATATTTTCGATTAGATTCAACATAAAAATATAGAAGATTAAAAAAATAGAGAGTTTGAATATATTGAATGAAAAAGAAGACAATTTAGAAGATCCTAATACAGCAACAAAAAAAAACACAAACGATTCAATTAATAAAATTAAGTTCGGGAATTCTGAGACGCAAGCTCGATTGCAAGAGATGACACCCCCGAGTACTGCTAAAGAAATAATGACCTGTGATAGTGCCGTAGCTAAGGGTGCAGATCGATGGATATTATTCTTTGGTAAAACAATTGGAAGGTTTAATGTTCAAACAGATTTAAATATAGCAATGCAGATATTAGAGATTGCTAATATTGAAAGTATAAAAAGAGATTACCTTTCAACTCATCATTTATTTCAAGTCTATTGTGAAACATATAAAATAATAAGCAGAAGTCAATTTGAAAGCATAATAAATTTAATTTCAAAAAACAGTAGTTGGTTCCCTTTACAAAAAAGCGAAAAAGGTTTAGAACTTACCAAATTAGGCCTATACCTACTACTTACATACAAGAAACTCAAATCAGAAACACTCGCAATGCGAAAATATGGAGACTTCGACGAAGTTTATTTTCTAATTGAAAATATCAGAACTTTTTGTCATTTTGATGATTACGGAATGGAGGTAGAAGTGGGTTATTCTTTGATATATACTCTAAAGAAATTAGTCAAAAAACTACAATCTAAGGGAGACCTCTTGGTTAAAGAGCCCAAACTAAAAGATTGGATGAAAAATATTTATGAACTAATAGACAAGCTAATTGTGTTTCAAGGCTCGCGTGATTATCAAGATGGCGATTTAAAAATGCAACAAAAAGTTACAATCACAATCCAATTGATTGAAGCTATTAGGGGATTTTTTGGCATTCTACACAAGCAATTTGAATATATTGTGTTTGATACCTCTAGAGTGTTCTTTGATAAACCTTTCAATGAAATGGAAAAACATATTTTTAATCACTTAGATGAATGGTCGCTAAAATTCTATCAATCAGAGCTTTCTGCTATTCCCGTACAATTTGCAATGAGATTGAATCGTTTTTACTTAAGAAGAGGTTTGCATAATTTTTTTGATAAAAAGAAAAAGTTGACTTTTGACGATTTGCCAGATACACCCTCAGCCGATCTTGAAGAAAAAGAGATGGACTTAAATAAAATACAAGAAGAAGAGATTCACTCTTTAAAAAAAATGCTTTTCGAGAGAGGTTGTCAACTGGGTCCATGTTTAGATTATTTAATAATACAGGATAAAAATCCCGTAAAATTAGTGGAAAAATCACTTGCTTTTCATATTTTAGCAAATGAGAAGAAAATTTCTCTAGATAAGGATATTGAAAAAATTAAAGATGATAGTAACAATATTGAAATGATTTGGGCAAGAAATTTCAGTATTAATAAGGAGTTGAAATAATAAATGGAAGAATTTTTACCAAAGGGATCAATAGGGCTTTCACAGGATACCAAAAGAAGAATTTCAATGATTTTACAAGGAACATCCTCAGGACCGGGTATAAACATTAAAGAATTGAAATTTTCTAATGATCAAGATAAAAGAGAAGATCAGATCAAAAAATTTTTGAAATTAGCTAATAATCACTTTTCAGGAATTATACAATTTATCAAATCGAAAGATTATATTGTGCCTATAGTTATTAATACAGAAGCGATTGAGATAAAACGTCGGAGTATTTCGACAAGAACAATTATACTCGCAACGCTCATTCTATTACATGAATTCCAGTTTAATCGAGGGCCGACGAAAAATAATCTAGTCGAAAAACTTGTTGTAACTGATTTAAATGAAAATGAAATAAGACGAGCAATCAGAGAATTAAAGTCATTGCGATGGATTGAAAGTATTAAGGAAGGAGAAATAGTTTATCTTAATCCTACCCCCGTTTTAAAAGCTTGTATACCTCTTAATATTTTGAGAGAAGTATGGGAAGATGTATATAGTGAAAGGGCTGATAAGGAGAGATTGGAGATATTTCTTCCAAAAGAATATTTAAAAATTCAAAAAAGTCTCAATTATACTCGATTGGATGATTATAAGATTCTAAGTAAGAAGAAAGAGGAAAAATAGATGGGATATCCAATACCAATAAAATTGCTAATAAAAAATTTTAAAAGCCATAAAAGTACCATCATACCCTTAGGTCAAGTTGATGACAAGTGCTACACTATGGGTATTAGTGGTAGCGGAAAATCAAGCATATTAGAAGCAATTCAGTATGCACTAGGAAAAAATATAGATAACGCGGAGGAATTTTTCCACTATACAAATATTAAAGAAGAGGATACAATCCATTACGAAGATGTTGCTTTGATTGAACTTACTGTTGTAAATACCGGTCCAGATTTTCTTCATACATATAATGAAAATGAAGAATTAACTATTGTGCTGGAAGCCTTTAATGGTAAAAAAAATAAGAGATATATACGTCGTGAGAATGGAACTACTGAAAACATCACTATTCCGAACTTAAAGCAATTTGGGAATTATAAAGATCCCTTAATTTTTGTAGATGATTCTAAGACAAGTATTTGGTCGATGCTCTCCCCTAAACAACGATATACAGAGGTTGCAAAATTTATGAAAATCGAAGAGTTTGAGAATAATGTGAAACTTGCAAAAATAGGGTTTAAAAACGCCGAAAAGATACTTGATAAAGCAGACGACGATCTTAATATTGCCTATATCGATTTTAAAAGTATAGAAGAGAAATACCGTAGATATTTAACCAAGCAAGAAAAAGAAAAAGAATTACAGCAAATTAAGCTTGAAAGTCTTAAGGCTAAATTATTTGAGAATATAGAACAATTTCAAGAATTACAAGGAAATTTAAACTTTGAAGCAGAAAAAATTGAAGAGCTAATAGTAAAACGAGAAAAATTAAGGAATCAAATAAAAACTGATGAGGGAAAAATAGAAACAATACGAACTAACACCCAAGGACAAGTTGATAAAAAAAACGAGTTAAATTCCAAGAGGAACGATTTATTTGTTGAGGTTACGAATTTTGATTCTCAATACAATTCAATTAAGAAAGAATTGGAAATCTCCTTCAAGGAATTACCGAATCAGGGTGAAATAAGTGAAATTCAAAATCAATTAGAAAAAGTTAAGAATGTTGTCGCAGAAAAGAGCCTTAAAATTGGAGAAAATAAAAAACAAAAGAGATTATATGAGAGCGAGCTGGAGTTAAGAAAACGAGACAAATTACCCTTAAATAAAGATATAACACAGTTGCAGAACGGTTTGGAAAAAAATGGTATCCCTTATGAAATATTAGCCAAGACTCTTGATATTAAAAAAGGGCATGAGGACTGGATAGATTATTTGGAGGTTGCACTAGGTAATCTCAGATTAGGCGTCTTAGTAGAAGAGAAGAACAGATTAGAAGCTCAAAAAATTAATAGATCATTAAACACCAATGCTTTTTTATTATATCCCGTAAAAAAATATGCTAAAATACCTAATATTAATTTAAGGGGTTGGAATGATCTTTTATCTATTGAGACTACAAAAATTCCAAAGGATACTGTCATTGATTTCTTAAATTTAGTAATGAGTTCAATTTATTTTGCAGATTCCCCAACCCAAAAAGAGGAATACCTTAAAATAAGACCACGATCTACTATTTTTTGCCAAGATGGATTTACTTACAGAATCTATTCACAAAGAAAAGTTAATTTTAGAAGACTTTCTCATTATATAGGTAAGGGCGCATCAGAGAGACAAGTAAAGATTTTAGAAAACAATATTCTAGAAGCAGAGAATGTAATAAAGATTTTAGAAGATGAAGTTGTAAAATTACGAAAGGAACAGAGAGTAAAAGAAATATCATTGGATTTTATAGACTTATCGCTAAAAGAAGAAGAAATGATCCAAAAGAAAAAGGATATAAAAAAAATGGACGAGATTATTTTGGATCTAAATATAACTTTATCAGATCCTCAAAGTAAAATTCGAGGACTACAAATAGAAATTACAAAAAATACTGAATTAAGAAATACATCTAAAGAAGATTTAGTAAAAAGCAAGGCGAATTTTACGGATTTCCAAAGCGATACTACTAATGTTTCAATAGCATTCAGTACACTATTTAATAAATTCTACATTGAGCACGAATCCTTGTTAGAAGGAATAGACTTGTCTAAAATGCAGGTATTAGAAACTTTTAAAGATAAAGACTACGAGTATAAAGGAATTAATGGTGATGTAATATCTATATTTAAAGATATACAGAGACCGAAGGATAATTCAAAAACCATAGGATTTAAAATTCAGACTATAAATGAGGTTTTAAAAACCTATGAAGACTTACCTGATGACATAGTAAAAAAATATGAAACTCAGAAATTAAAGATTGAATCAATTGAAAGAGAAATAGATGACTTTTCTAATAATAAATTAACATGTCAAGAAAAATTTAACCGTGCTGTAGAGAATTTAGAAAATGAGTTAAGAAAATGGGAGAGAATTGTTAGCAAAAAATTTAAAGATATTTTAATTGGTTTAAATCTTGATGGTATTTTGACTTTCTCGAAAGTAGGCGATGGTCAATATGAACTTGATATAAGTGTATCTAAAGTCGAAGGTGGGAAACCTATGACATTAGAAAGGTCTGGATTCAGTAAGGGGCAAAGACGGCGAGTCTCTATTGCGTTTCAAACCGCCATTTTGACTCAATCTGATTCATCTTTCTTTGTTTGGGATGAATTCGATGAAGGATTAGATAATTATCATAGAGAATTATTAGCTAAAATGATTCAAAAGCACTTACCTAACAAAAAACTGATTGGGATTACACCCATACATCCAATAAAGGGCTATTTAGAGGCTTTTGATTGGATTATTGAATTGTTCTTAGACGAGAATGAAAATTCTCAAGTTCAAATTATTAAATTTTCTGATAAAATTAAGAAGGAAGAGAAAAAAATCGATGCCTACTAAAAAATTATTATCCAAACCTTGCGATTGTAGTAATGAATTATTTGAATGGAAAGAATTCAAATCTCAAGAGGAAATTGGAGGAACAAAAATAGAGACATCCTATGAAGGATTTATATGTAAAAATCACGGATCTCAATGGGGTTTAAAGAAAAATGAAAAAATAGTAGAAACATGCACATCATTTCCTAAAGATTTAATTCTCAAAGAAAATATTTTGGATTTTTTTAGTTCTCTTTTTGCTCAAATGTGGAGAGGGAAGGTAAATATTAAGAAATGGAATGATAAAGTATTGAAAACATTTAAAAATGATACTCCAGAGAAATTTACAAATTCTATAATACAAAAAGGAATAATATCTAAAGAAACTTTATTTGCTAAAGAAAATCTAAAAAAAAGAGAGTTTATTCAATTAACTCAATTTGGAAAGGATAATTTAAAAAAGACTCTCGGTTTTATCAGTGCAGAAGAGCAAATATCTTTAGTTAAAGAGAAGATTGATGCAATTAACACTTCCTTAACAAGTCAATTAAATCCGAACCAAAAAATTATACTAAAACTATTACTTAAACAGATTAAAAAAATAAATGATAATACTCCAGGTTGGGAATTAAATGATGGTTCTCTCATAGTTCCCCGAAATTCTGCAAAGACACCTCCCAAATATTTATTAATAGCATTTGGCATATGTACATGGCTTAAAATTTATCGAGACAATTTAACATTAAGAGAAATATCAGCAAGAGCCTTTCAAGATGCTCAATTACACTTAAAAGATGATCCATCTAAAATATTAGACAAATACTCACAAGATATTGATTCAATTATTTATAAATTCTCTAAGAAGAATTGCGTTAACCTTGGATTAATCTTAACATTAGACTCATTTACTTTTTCTGGAGAAATAATTCTAAATATGCAGGATGGAGAAAAAATTAAGATTTCTGGATCTTCGGTCTCATTTTCAAATTTATCATATGGTAAAATTAACACTATTGAAATGACTGTCAAAAGAGTTTTATTCATTGAGAATTTTGCTGTATTCGCACAATTGGTTTTAGATAATTGGAGTAATCTAAACGACACTCTTCTCATCTTTATTAAAGGTATGGGGGTTTCAGGGCATTTTAGAAAGTCAATCTTGAAAAAAATTATTAATGCAAATCCAAAAGTGAATTATTACGTATGGGTTGATTATGATCTTGGAGGATGTAATATATATAGAGAGATTATTAAGAACCTTGAAGTAGAAAATATTATAATTATCCAACTACCACCCGAAATGTCTATCCCTTTCAGAAAAATACCCGTGAATCAAACTATTTCGCTTAAATCATATACAGAATCAAGTAATAATCAATTAAGAGCTTTTGCAAGATTTATCTTAGAAAATGGAAAAGTTGAGCAAGAATATCTATTAGAATGGTATGATGAGATATTAAAATTAAATTTCAAAATTAAATAAGAAATGTGTTTAGAATTATGAAATTAAATTAAAATTATTAGGACGCTCTTTCATTATTTCGAGAAGTTGATCAAAAGATACGGGGTAAAAGCTGTTGTTATCCACTCCAACATCGTATTGTTTTCCTAACCCTGTAAACGAGAGCCTACCGTGAGAATGTCCAAACAATTGCCAAGAATTAAAATGACTCTTATGCCACACCAACATAGGGTAATGAGATAAAGTAATGTGCTGTCCCTCAATTTGTATATTCTTTAGATGTCCAACAGAGGCACAATATTCCTGTACGATTTTAATTACGCTTTTTGAATCATGATTTCCAATAATAAAATGAATTTCCACCTCAATATCGCTAAACTTTTCAAAAAATTCGTGCGCCATTTTTTCCTTAAACGTTAAATCACCGAGGAAATAAAGAACGTCGTTTGTCCTTATACTTTCTTCTAGGTTCTGTAAAATTGTCCTATTCATATCCTCAATATTCTTAAATTGACGATTACAATAATTTAATATATTTTTGTGTGATAAGTGAAAATCTGCTGTAAAGAAAATCAAAATAATCCACTTCTTTTTAAAATTTAATAATATAATAGTAGAAAAACAATAAAAGATGTAGGGGTTAATCTAAAATCTGTTGATATATCAATATAATAATCGACAATATTGGGGGACTTTAAATAGTTACATCATAAATGAAGAACTAATATGAAAAATGATATGAGGTTATGATTATGGGACTTTGGAGTACATACCGTGATCCGAAGAGGATTAAAAAAATTTGTCAATTACTAGAAATCGCATGGAGTCGTTATCCTGACCAAAGGCTCGGACAATTTCTACTCAATTACGTATTTGGAAGTATTGGTCGAGATTCTCATATCTATCATAAAGAAGATGACTTGATTGAATCTCTTCTGAAAGAGTGTATAAAAAAATTTGATGCGTTTGAAAAACTCTCGGATGCAGAAAAAAAAAAACAGAGAGAATTATACCTTAAGAGAATTTTTAAGCAAAATCAAAATTCATTAAAAAAGCAGGAGAAAAATGAAAAGCGTATCTAGAATTTTATTTTACGAGATTGATTAAAATGGGAACTAAAAAAAAAATGTTTGAAAGGTATAACATGACGGATCACGGAGATAAACCAAATCTCTTTGAATATGATCCAAAAAACGATATAGTTGATGTGTTTGTTTATAAAGACGCTCGTTGTCCATATCCTTTTACAATAACAAATACACGAGATGAAAATGATATATGGTTTCACCAAGGTTTTTCCATATATGATTTTATTAGAGAATTAGACGTATTTTTAAGAAAAAACGATTTGCCGTATTATATAGTTGAAGAATAATGGATATAGCTGTAAGACTACAAACCTTTAATTTTTTAAAGGCAAAAGGATTCTTCTATAAAAAAGAGAGATGGAGCAATTAATATTATTTAACCGATTTCGGGTGGAGTAAATTCTTTCAAATTTCTTTTCAAATTGAAAAAGAAATCGATCTTTCGATAGGATTATCAACTTCCTTCAAAATATTTTTGCATTTATAAAAGTTATCTCTTTAAATATCATTATCATCTTCTAATAAATAATAAATAAGTAAAATTAGAAAAATTTTAGATAATGTCGGATTACTCACCGACCAAAAGAGGATTAAGGGAAAGACGAAAGATTCTTAGTATTTTAGTGAAAATCGAATATAAATTTTAAGAACAATAGTAGAAGCGGTGTAACCATCACACAATACTAAGAGATTCTATTGACAAGGATTTTGGCGGAATATCTATTTCGGTTAAAAAAAGAAGTATTACACCCACGCATGT
>SDBT01003278.1_pt1 | contig 28122 bp, 20 predicted proteins | sample 2277101 | NCBI WGS metagenome assembly SDBT01 (sample SAMN10404973, study PRJNA504765) | marine sediment metagenome | isolation source: marine sediment core GS10_PC15, 103 cmbsf | place: Arctic Ocean: Southern Knipovich Ridge | collected 2010 | reverse complement strand
CAGAGCGTCAAACTGAATGGACTTCATGTAAGAATTGCCCCCGGTCGGAGTATCCTCCTCTTTAATTTGAACCACGTCCGGGTTCCTGACTTCCACGATTCGGTTTTGGGCGGCGTCGATGGTGTCGGAAGTAGTGCTCGGGCAACTCGAAGGCTCGCCCTGAGTTTCGTCGAGCCAGACGTACTTGTAAATTCCCTCGGTTACGCAAAAGACTCTCCATTTATAAAGAATTAATCCAGACATATTTTATTTCAGCGCTATTTATTTGCAAACTATTTTTCTCCATAGACCATGATTTGGAAAAACGAGACCCCCGCCTGGCCAACTCCGGTCACTTTTCTGGCATTGACCTCCAGTAGGGCTTTGGAACCGGGCGGCGAATTCACGACGGAAGTGACCTGGATCTCGTCTGGAGTTTCATTGGTGAAAGTGTCGAGGCTCAGCCGGGTCCTGTTGGTGACGTCGTATAATTCCACGTCGTAGGAGCCGGCGAAGGCTCCTATATTTCCCACAATTCTGAGCCGGCGGATGGGACCCGAGATTAAAGGGTCATATTCGAAGGTCGCGACCCTCACCAATTTATTGGATTTGACCCGCGAGGCAAAGGAGGGATTGAGTCTGAATTGTTCTTTTTCGCGAGCGACCTGGTTTACGCTATTGGGATTAACTGAGTGTAAGGGGTCATTTACACATTCAGAAATGGGCGAGTCCGCCCAGGCGAACTGCCAGCCGACATCTCCCGGCTCGGTGCAATAAATTCTCCATTTAGTTGTCATTTTTATTTTAGGAGTAAAAATAAGTTTTTTACCATTCTTCCGAGGCAGCGGTTTTGCTGTTTTCCGAGGTAAGTTATCACAGAAAGGCCAGTCTGGCCCGGCACATATGGCACTTACCGCAAGGGTAGTACTTCCCCCCGCACGCGACCGGGAACCAGCAAGAAATGGTCTCCTGGAGTATATACGCAAAACCCAAGGCGCCGGCGCTCTGATAGAGCTCGAGCTTGGTGTTGAAGAGGACGGGGTAGGCCAGTTCGTTAAAAACGCTCCGGGGATTATCAGGGGCCAGCCTGTGCATGAATCCTTCGGGCTCGTTAACGGAGCCGGCTACCACCCTCTTTTGGAGATTACGGCCCACTTGAACCATGTACCCGAATTGATTAATGGGCCGCGTAAAGACCCCTCGACGGAACCATAAATTAGACTCTCTGATTATGTCCGGGTCCAAGGTCAAATTAAAAGCGTCAAAGATCAAGGGAGGGCTAAGCTTTAAATGCGAGGATATCTTTTGGACCGTTTCCAGCTCCGCTTTGGTGTTTTGGCGGGGGTCGCAGTTCAGTATATAAAGGGGCCGAACCGTGTTTCCCTCGAAGTGGTACTTGCAGACTAGAAAGGTGGAGTCGAAACCGCCCGACCAAAAGATAAATATTTCTCTGGCCATTTATTAAGGGCCCAAGGGAAAATAAAATCGAATTTTCCTATAAAATTCTCCTCTAAAGTTAAGTATAAACATGACGAATACGAATAAAGAAACTTTGAATAAGAATATAAAGAATATAAAGAATATGAAGGGTTTTCCCTTCTGCGCCGAGGCGGCCCGCGAGGGCCGCTTGGACGTCCTGCAGTGGCTCCGCCGGCACGACTGCCCTTGGGACGAGGAGACCGGCAAGTGGGCGGCCGAAAGCGGAAATTGGACCCTCCTGCGATGGGTGCTCGACCAAGAGCCTGAGTGGGCCGGGGTTAGAGAAGTATCCGAGCCGGAGGAAGAGGAGAAAGAAATTAAGCAAGGCTGGGGCAGCTGCCTCTGGATACTACTCGCAGGACCACGGAAAGGAGAACTTTGCGGCCACAGGTGCGATGGATGGTCTGATTTTTGCAAAGGCCACAGGGCCTCGGGACTTCCCTGGTCCTTGTCGCGAATATCGGCTCTGGCTCTCCGAGAGGAAGATGAGGAAATCATCGACGACGAAAGTGAAGCCGAGGAGGAAGAGGAGGAAGGCACAAAAGTTTGGTGCATTTGGATAATATTAAAAGGAGAGCGGAAAGGCGATCTTTGTGGCCGCCCTAGCCATGGTTCTGATTTTTGCAAATTTCATAAGACTTGTGCGGCCGTCTGCGCGGATCGCTTGGCGGCCCTTCGAGAAAGGGACGAGCGCGGCGAACAACCCGAGGATGCCGAATGGTCAACCCGCGGGTTGCGGCGCCACTTCCCGAACCGAGCCCTATCGACGCCTAGAGGGCTCGAGCCAGGGGACTTTCCGGACGGAGATTCGGCGCACGACCCGGCCATAACTAAGGCGCAACTGGACCGGGAACTAAATCAAATGCGGCGAGAGCGAGAAGAGTTTTTGCGGAAAGAAAAATTCGGCAGAAAGAAAAAATGCCTAAAATTTCCACCGCGATCTCACACGGTTGGTTGTGCGGTAGCGGGAACCGACGAATCGGACTTCTGCTCCTGCTACCCGAAAGGAGAGGGAGAGGAGGAAGCAGCCGGAGACGAGCGGTGGGCGCACGAGCCGGGCTGCGATTGGGAGGAAGGACACTGTTCCTGCGTGGTCGGGTGGGAAGAGGCGGCGCGCGCATGAAACCGAGATCGACCGAGCATACTCGGATGAAAAGGAGTAAACGACCAAAAAAATAAAAATATTTTAAACTTTAATAAACTCAGAATATGAAGGATTTCCCTTCTTCATATTTTAACGCCCTCCCCCAAGGGGGAATAAAATCGAATTTTCCGGCCAAGGCTGGGGGAAGGGGCAACAATTAATAATGAAAACCATTGATTTAAACGTTCAGGATATGTATGAGGAAAATCCTCAATACACGGAGGCGGATTTAATTATGCGCAAACTTCAACACCTCCTCGATAAGGCCTTTCGCGAGGGACCCCCGGAAGTCCGGGATTGGCTCGCCCAAGAAATGGACGAATTGACCCGCGAATTGACCAACGAGGAGGTGGCCAAAAAAAGGGGGGTCAGCCTTGACCTCGGCACTCTTTTGGAGTTGCCGCCCCAAAAGAGGCTCTGGGCAGGCGACATCGATTGGGACGCGGAGGAATCTGAGATCGACCTGGACGACTCGGACGTGGAGGGAAAGGAAGAGGAAGCAGCCGGAGGAGAGGAGGAAGAGGAGGAAGAGGAGGAAGAGGAGGAAGAGGAGGAAAAGGAGGAAAAGGAGGAAGAAGGTGAGGAGGACGAGGATATACACCCGGATGGGAGCTGCCACTGGATAATACCCAGCGGCCCGTGGGGAGGAGAACCTTGCGGCCAACCTTGCGATAAAGGGGATATTCTTTTGTGCCCAACCCACTGTGCTGAAGTGGACGCTCGTCGAAAGGAGCGTTGCTTCGGAAGCGGAGCAAGACGCCCCCGAGAGGACGAAAACGACCAAAAAAAATAAAAAAAACATTTTAAACTTTAATAAACTCAGAATATGAAGGACTTTCCCTTCTTCATATTTTAAACTAATTTCTCGAGGCCATTCCTTTATAATTTTAACACCCGTCGGGGGCATTAGCGGCCGCCCTCTAAAATTCCCCCTCCCGAAGGGGAAATAAAATCGAATTTTCCGGCCGGGTCTGGAGGAAAGGGCAACCATAAGAATATGACTAATTACGAATATAACTCCGATTTTGACCCAGAATATGAAGCCGACTATGGCTTCGAATACGAAGCCCATGGCTTCGAAGAATATGAGGCCGATTATGGCTTCGACGCTCGCCCGGTCTTTCAGGGCAAGCAAGTTAAGCAGCTGTCGTGGGACGAAGACGCCTTCGAACTCGAGATACCCAAAATCTCCGTCCCAGTCAGCGTCCCCAGCGGCTCCGCCGCACAGAGACCTTCGGTCTCCAAGGCGACTAGCGCTCCGGCCCTTCGCCGCCCATCCGAAGAGCCGCCCCTTCCTCCCAAAGAAGCAGAGGTCGACTTGACCGAGTTCCTCCACTGGGGTTCGTCCGAATCCAAGCCGGCCGCTAAGTCTTCCGCGGACAAGCAGGACTTCCCCGAACTCGGGGCCCTCGCAGAAAAAATTGAAGGCAAGCACAGGTGGGGGAACCGAAGAACTAAATTCACCAAGCTGGAAATTGTCTTGGAAAAAAATGAATTGAAAAAGCTGGTGTACACGGAATTGGAAATTATAAAAGTCACGGTCCACGTCCCCAACCTTTACCTCAACAAGAAAAAGAGAAGGGTGTATTGTGAGGTGGCGGCCAGGCGAAATAAACAAAATGGAACTTCGTGCCTCATTCGAGGTTGCAACAAAGCTCACGGCATCGAAGAGTATCTCCCTAATCGGTGCAAAAAAAGTTTGGGCGACTGCCAAAAGCACTGCGACGAGATGAAAGAGAAGGTGGAAGTATGCGGACTCAAGCACTTCGACGAAACTTTGGAGAGGTTTTTGCTACGAATTAAGCTTATTGACCGAACCACCTGCAAGAAACTGGAGGAAGTGAGCGAAAGGAATAAGAAGGCGCTCGAGCAGGATAAAAATAAGAAAACCCGCGTGCGGTCCCGCGAGCGAGCCCAGACCGAGCCGACTTTTCACCTGCCAATTTACGAGCCTTCCAATCGGATCTTTTCATCTTTTCTGGCTGCAGCCAGATTTGGCCTTCCCGAAGTAGCAAAGAAGGAAGAGACCGTGGTCGAGGACTGGCAGAAATTAGAGCTGGACGAGAAGGTAGAGGAGGGGTGGCAGAAGCCCGGGGGCAAAAGGAAGAGACGAGCCCCGGCGAAAGGGGGAAGAAACCAGGGCCTAGCCGACCCTCGTACGTCGGCTGGGACTTTGAACAAGACAAAGCGGTGTCTTGACTGGCAGAAAAGAGGCAAGTGCCCTCGGGGGGACAAATGCGGCTTCGCTCACGGAGGGGCACCAGCAACGACGGACAACTGCACTTTTGGCACTTCGTGCCGCAGACCAAACTGCGCCTATCTACATCCGGAGATTCAGGAAACCGAAAGGGGCTCGGCCTTCGATACTTTGGCCAGCTCAACCAAGGTGGAGCGCGCCCTGTCCAAAACCAAGCTGTGCCTGCACTGGCAGAAAAGAGGCAGATGCCCACAGGGGGCTAAATGCGGGTTCGCGCATGGGAAGGCGGAGTTGCAGGTGGCCAATTGTTTCTTCGGCGCGTCTTGCCGGAAGCGAAACTGTCACTTCAAACACCCCGGCAAGGAAGGCGTAAAAGGGACCGACGAAAACAACAGCATAAAAATCAAGGCGCCCAAGAACTTGGCTATGGAAGTGGTACATGCAGCTTACAAAACTGGCAAAAATGTCGAGGTAGATTTCAGGTAAACTTCTATAAAATAAAAAAATCTTTTTAAACTTTAATAAACTCAAGAATATGAAGGGGATTTCCCTTCTTCATATTTTTAGCCGGTCCCCCTGAAAAATAAAATCGAAAAATAAAGGTCTTTTGCAAAGGGGGTTAACTTTATCACGATGTACGCTATTTTCATTTGCAAAGGGGAACCAATTTCCCACTGCTGCCTTTTACTCGGCGACGGGGAAGTTTATAACTACACTTGGATCAAGTATATAGGCGGGGCCGCCAAGGCTTTGTCCCGCGTCGTCTCCCGGAAAAAAATCCAGACTGTTTTCAGCCGGGGCTGGGACATGGACCGACTTAAGCTGGACGGCGGTTTGGATGTTTTTGCCGGGGTCGAGTTCAGGCGCGTCAAGGACTACTACGCCGAAAAAACCAAGAGCGGGGACCGCCCCGACCGCTTCACCATGTGCAGGAATCTGGGCCTGGAAGAGCCCTCCGTTGACAGTAGGAACGCTTTGGACACGGCCCGGGTCTATCAAAGGATCATCGTTAAATTAAACTCTTTAAATTAAAATAAACAAAATACAAAGGGCCTTAGCGCCCCTTTATATTTTAAACTTCCGACCCCCGAAAATAAAATCGAATTTTGGGGCCAAGCCGGTTGGAAAAAGCAACCACTGATAAGTAGTTTTATAATCATGCCCGTTAACAAGTTAAACCAAGCTATTGAGAATATGATCCAGAACAAGGTCGAGGAATTATTCGCCTTGATCGTCGAAAGGAAAAAGAATATCAAGCGCTCCGAACTCGAGGCCATGTGGTCCGAAGTTTGCGGCAAGCCGGCCAAGGCCTCCAAGGCCAAGAAGGAAAAGGATCCCGACGAGCCCAAGAAGCCCTTGACCATCTTCATGCTATTTTCCCAACAGGAAAGGGAGAAGATCAAGAAGGGAAAGAAAAAGATCGAGGGCAAGGCAATTGCTAAGGAGCTGGGAGTGAGGTGGGGGAAGTTGAGCGAGGAGGAAAAAGAGAAGTACAAGAAGGAGTACGAAAAAGAAAAGAAAAAATACGACAGGGAATTGGCGAAGTACAAGGAACAAAAGGAGGACGAGGACGTGGAAATGGAGGACGCGGAGAGCGAGGAAGAGGAGGAAGAGGAAAAGCCCAAAAAGGGGAAGGGGAAGGTAGCCAAGAAAACCGGGTGCGTCCACGAGATGGTGCGGGGGGACCGCAAGGGAGATCCTTGCGGCAAGACCACTGAGTCAGGCTCGAGTTATTGCAAAACTCATGCCAAGGCGGTGGAGGCCAAGAAAAACAAACCGGTGGTCAGGGGGAAGCCCAGGGCCAAGACCCCAGAAAAGCCAAAAACAATTTCGGTCAGGTCGCATCCGGTTTTGAAAAAATTGTTCCATGAGGAGTCGGGTTTTATCCTAGAGAAAAAAGGGAAGTTTCATGTGGTAGTGGGCAAGATAAGCGGAAAGGGGAAGAACGTGAAAGTAATAGGGATCGGGGAGGATGATTACGAAGAATGCGAGAAGTATGGCTTCGCCTACGAAAAGGAAGAGGAGGAGGAAGCCGAAGAGGCGGAAGAGGAGGAAGAAGAGGAAGAGGCCGAAGAAGAGGCCGAAGAAGAGGAAGAGGAGGAAGAAGAGGCCGAAGAAGAGGCCGAAGAGGCGGAAGAGGCCGAAGAGGCGGAAGAGGATGACGAGTAAACAATCAAAAAAGGGAGGGCTGGGGAGTTTAAAAAAAACTTTAATAAACTTTAATAAACTTTAATAAACTTTAATAAACTTTAATAAACTTTAATAAACTTTAATAAACTTTAATAAACTTAAAAATATGAAGGGGTTCCCCTTCATATTTTAAAGGGAGGGTAAATAAATAAAATCGAAAAAACCATCCGAGCTTTTTACACAAAATCAACAGAAGTACAATGAAGTCTCAAAGTAAAAAGACCACCAAGAATATTAAAGTCCCGGCGAACGCCTCCGTTATTTCGCTGGGCGAGTGCATTATATGCACCGAGTCTTTCAACCAAACGACCCGCAAGGAGGTGACCGCCCCTTGTGATTTTTCGGCCTGCCTCGTTTGTTGGAAGGCTTACCTGCTGAGCGAAGCGAGGGAGCCTTGTTGCATGGCCGTTGGCTGCCACCGAGGTTTGACGGTGGAGTTCATAGTCAACCACATGACCCGCTCCTTTTACCTGAAAGACCTCCGCAAACATCTGGGCCAGATCCTCCTGGAGAAAGAAAAATCTTTTTTGCCCACGGCCCAACCTTTAGCGGAGGCGCAGTTACAAAAGGTCAGACACCTTAAAAAACTCAAGGAACTTAAGGAGCAACTCAACGAGCTAGCTTTTATTATCTCGGACGTAAAGGAAGAATACCGCCGCATGCTACTTGACCCGAACCGAAACGAAGAAGAGTTTGCCAACGTGAAGGCGGAGTACATAGACTACCGTCAGGCTTACTTGGATATAAAAATCCAATGGGAAGACGTGGAGTTTTTGCTCGACCGCGCGCGCTGGGGAGAAACTGCTAAGCCGGAGGTCGAGCGGAGGAAATTTATGATGCACTGCCGCACCGAGGGCTGCAATGCGTTTCTTTCCACGCAATGGAAATGCGAGCTCTGCGAAAGGTACACTTGCAAAGATTGCCATGAGAGCATTGGTACCCTCGAAGAAAAGAAGGAGCAAACCCACGAGTGTAAAAAAGAGAACCTGGAGTCGGCCGAATTTATTAAGAAGGGAAGTAAGCCTTGTCCGGCTTGTGGCGTGCCCATCTTCCGCATCGTGGGCTGCAATACCATGTTTTGTGTAACCTGCCTCGCCGGCTTCAACTGGAATACCATGAAAATCATTACCGGAGCCATAGACAACCCCCATTACTTTGACTGGGTTCAGAAAAATAAAGGGTCGGTCCCCAAGCAGCGGGGAGATCTTCCTTGCGGAGGCTTGCCCGAGCCTTCGGACTTGCCCGCAGAAATATCAAACGTCCCAGGCCTTCGGGAACTCTTGGGCCAGTTAATTTCAGAGACGGCCCACGTCTCCCGTATAGAAATGGACAAGTACGAACCGACCAACCCGGACACCATGACTAATTTGCGGGTCAAATTTCTGCTGGGCGAAATCGACGAAGAGTACTGGCAGAGGCGCCTCTTTTCCATCCAAAAAACCAACTCTTTCCGCCACTGCGTGCACCAAGTCCTGGAGATGTACACCGGCACGATGATTAGTTTGTATAGGAACCTCACCGGGGCCGATAAAAAAGAGTTGGAGGACGAGGACTGGCTCGTGGAGCAATCCAACTCCATCTTTCTTTTAATCGATTACGCCCGGGAGGAGCTGAAAAAGATTCAGAACGTGTACAAGCAAAAAATACCTTGCCTGATTCGCGCGGGCGGAGCCCTGCAGCTGTTCGATTATTTTATAGCCAGGGCTAAGCAAGAAAAACCGACAAACGATAAAAAAGTAGCGAAGTGGCTGAAGGAACGACAAAAACAAGTGAATAAGGGCGCGATACATATCTACGACTTGGAAGGCTCGGAAGGCTCGGAAGGCTCGGAAGGCTCGGAAGGCTCGGAAGGCTCGGAAGGCTCGGATTGTGACTGTGACTGTGACTGTTATTGTGACGAGTGTGTCGATAGGAGGCAGGAGGCGCATATGTGGGAAAATTTCGGCGCGAGACTTTGTTCATAGTTCGGGCCGGATTTGCGCCGCTTGTAAATAATTTTTAATAATTTTAATAAACTAATTTATTAAGGGTCTTTTTGACCTTTAATAAATTCACTCTTTTACTGACCTCTCCCCGTCCTGTTTTTTAGATCAACCTTTCCACGATGAGGTTGAAGGTTCCGAACGCGAAAGTAAGGGTGTTGCCGCCCGCGATGAAGATGGAGCTGGTGGCGGCCGCGGGCAGGGCGACCAGGCCGCTCATCACCCATAAAAATACGGTCCGCCCTCCCGCCACGGTGGTGGTGGGCTCAAATTGCGCGGCCATCTGGATCAGGCCGGTGCCCGCATTTACGTAAGGGGTGCCCGTCCCGTCGGCCAGCGTGATGGTCATGTCGGGGTTGGTCTCCTGGCCGTCGGTTCTATTTTCCACCGAGAATTGCAAATGAAATTTATAAGTCCCCGCGCTCGCGGTGTTGATAAACTGTAGGTCGGACCCGGAGGACGTGATCCCGGAGCCGGGCGAGGAGTTGGCCACTCGGAACATGGGGAAGGTCCCCACGGCGTCGGGTTGGAGGATGGGGGGGATCGCGGGCTGGACGATGGTGAAATTGTCGCCGGTGAAAACTTCGCTGTGGAAGTAGGTGAACTCCGGGGAGCTCGGGGCTTTTGCTTCGAGGACCTCACAAATAAACTGGACTTCATTGTCGTGGATGTGCTCGGGTCGATTTCTGTGTTGACGAAAAATTGGTTCGCCCATTTTTATTTAAAGGAAACAATAAATTTTTTATTTTAGTCACAATTCTAAAATAAAATTTTTTAAGCTTTAACGGCCTCCTCGTGGACTTAAACCAAGTGGAGGGTCGGCTCTCATAAGTTTTAAAGGATATTTACCCCCTTTAAAATTTTAAATTAGTTTACCATTCGATAACCACGATGCCGCTGCCGCCGAGACCGCCCAGGCCGCCAGCGCCTCCGGCCGCGCCTCCGGTTCCGGTGGTGGCGGGTGGACCGAAGGGTCCAGCACCAGCCGATGTTCCGGCCCCGCCACCGTTCCCACCTTTTCCTCCGCCGCCTCCCCCTCCGCCGGCCCCGCCTGGAGTACCGGCACCGCCAGCGGCAGACCCGGTGCCTCCGCCGCCTCCCATCGCTGGTATACCTGGAATTACTTGCAGCATTAGTATTGCCCCTCCGTCCCCCCCGAAGCCGTTGGGACCGGCGCCGCCGTTTCCGCCACCAATATCTCCGCCGCTAGTCTGTTCTTGGACTCCCATGAACCCGGGACTCCCATTGGCGCCCGGCGTTCCGGGCGCCCCGTCAAATTCCAAGGTAGAAGTTCCCCCGGTTCCGGCAGTAAGGGTTCCTTGGCCGCCACCCCCTCCCGGACCGGGAGCAAGAAGGGGGTCTTCCAAGGCGTTACCTCCGTTTCCGCCGTTACCACAGCGTTGGCCGCCCCCTCCTTCGCCGCCTGTAAAGTAAGCGTTTCCTCCGTTGTTATCGACGGGAAGAGAGATGCCGGCGCCTCCTCCGCCTCCGGCGCCAGCTGTACCGGCCCCGTCCTCAATGTTACCTTGGCGCCCCCCTGTGCCGCCGATTCCATCACCTCCCGGGAAACCACCGGGAGTTCTTACGATGAATGCACCGCCAATTTCTTCAATTGCGGTATTACCTCCCCGCGTGGACGGCGCCAGAACATTATTGGCGGCCGGGGTACCAGGAGCGCCGGCCAGGTTAAAACCCCCTCCCCCCCCTCCGGAACCTCCGCTCACAACCCCGGTGCAACCGGTGCCACCAAATGCGATGAAGGCTTGGAGCTGGGTGATTCCGTCACGCACTGAGTAGGGCAGGCGGATGATACCCATGGCGCTGCCGCCTCCAGCCCCTCCTTGAGCGCTGCTGGCGCCCCCACCACCTCCGGCGCCGAGGCTGATGGTGATGGTGGCTCCGTTGGACCCTCCCGCACCCCCTCCTCCGCCTCCTCCGCCGCGTCCGCAGCCTCCGCCCCCACCTCCTCCGGCGCAAGTGAGGAATAAGGTGTCGACTCCGGCTGGGATATCAAAGATGGGCGACGATCCGGGCGTTTCAAAAACCACCCGGTTGCTAAAGTCAAAACCAGCGGGGCCGGTAGGGCCGGTGGCTCCGGTGTTAGAGGCCGATCCCATAGGCCCCGTGGGACCTTCGGCTCCGGTGGCTCCAGTGTTGGTCGAGCCGCCGGCGGGCCCGGTTGCCCCGGTGCCAAAAGGTCCGGTGGGACCCTCGGGACCGGTCGCTCCGGTGTTGGTGGAGAAACCCGACGGGCCGGTGGGGCCGGTTTGGTCGGGGCCGGTGGGCCCCGTAGCTCCGGTGTTAGTGGAGAAACCTTGGGCCCCCGTCGGCCCGGTCACGCCGGTCCTCCCCTCGGGCCCGGTGGCCCCAGTGTTAACCGCCGAACCAGCGGGCCCGGTGGGCCCGCTAGGTCCGGTTGGCCCGCTAGGTCCGGTGGTCCCAGTGCCGCCGCCGCTCGGGCCGGTGGGCACCCCTTTAGCTTCGAGCACCTCGCAAATAAACTGTAGTTCATTATCGTGAATGTGCACGGGACGATTCCTGTGCTGTCTAAAAATTGACGACATTTATTTACTTAAAGATTTTTTTATTTTCTTCGCGGGTAAAAATGAAATCGAATATTTAAAACTAAAAAGATAGGTACAATTAAAATGACCACCACAGAGCAATTTCAAAGCAAAGCCGAATATTATTCCTCGGCGGAGGAATGCGTGGCCTCGAAGAAAGTATACCAAAACAGTAATCCCCGCTACCGCAATTTCACCCAGACCGTCTTCCACGCGGGCGACGTCGAGCAGTTCGAGGCCTACCGAGACGCCACCAACGGGGAGATATGCGTCCCCCGGATCGACCTGGCCGGCAACCGCTTCGAAAGCAAAGAGAAACTATTGGCGCCCCAAATTACCTGGGAGGGTTACGACCAAATCCCGGCCACCTCCGTGGGTCACACTTTTGCTTATATATTCGACAAATTCAAGAAGGGGATTTTCGTAAAAATACAGGGCAACCAGCTCAGGGCGTTCCTGCCCTTCAGCAAAGTTAATTTCGTCAACGAGTGGGGGGACCGCATCAAGGTGGACCCGAGAAAGTATAGCAGTTTGAATGATTTTTTTCAGGCCGTCGCTCGGGCCGAAGGCCGCTCTTTCAACGCGGGTCGGATCAACCAGTTTCCCAGCACGTGGTACGGCAACAACTGTCTGGTGCGCAGCGAGTTTCCTATTAACGAAGGGGACACGGGGGTGTCGCAGGTCAAAGACATGTTCCGCACCCTCTGCCGGGAAAGGACGGTGCCGGATATAGAGGTGTTCGTCAATAGGCGAGATTTTCCTTTGTTGAAGCGCGACTTAACGGAACCGTACGACCACTTGTACGACAGCGCCGACCTGCCCCTCCTGTCCCACAAGTACGCCCGCTATTCGCCCTTACTTTCGAACACCACCACCGACTCCTTTGCCGACGTCCCCGTCCCCACTCCGGACGACTGGAGCCGGGTGTCGAGCGCCGAAAATAAGTTTTTTCCCAGGGACTGCAAGGACTACAACTTCTCTTTTGACGCGAACTGGGCCGACAAGAAACCGGTCGCGGTCTTCAGGGGCTCCTCCACCGGGTGCGGAATCACCGTCGAAACTAACGCCAGGCTGAAAGTCGCGGCGATTTCGGCGCGGGGCGAAAAAGACGGGGACGGGCTGCCTTTTCTAGACGCCGGTATTACCAAATGGAATTTGAGGCCTCGTAAGGTTAAAGGAAATCCTTATTTAGTCAGCTTGGATCCGCGTTCATTTAATTTTGGTTTGGCGGCGCCCCTCGGCGCCTCGCAGCAGAGCGGATATAAATATATTATCAACATAGACGGCCACGTGTCGGCCTTCAGACTTTCTCTGGAATTAGGGATGGGGTCGGTAATTTTGAAGGTGGCTTCGCCCTACAAGATGTGGTTCTCGGCGCTGCTGCGGCCGAACGTGCATTACATTCCGGTCGCCGGCGATTTATCGGATCTCCAGGAAAAAATTAAGTGGTGCAAGGAGCACGACTCGGAGTGCGAGACTATAGCTCGGAACGCCCGCCGGTTCCAGCAGAAGTATCTTTCAAAAGGGGGAATACTAGATTATTTGCAGCTGCTTATGGTAAAACTGAAAAAAGAAATCGGAGTGTACCTCTACAACTACGAGAGCCCGCTCGCCCTACAGATAGCTTACGAGGCTCGTAATATCGACACTCATTTTCCCCCCCACGAAAAGAAGGTTCTCTTCGCTTCGCCGAGGCAGGAGCGGTCTTACGCCGCGTTACAAGGGACCCAGTGGGCATTAAATTTTTGGTTGCAGCAGGGAGGGGTGCTGCCTCAGTTCAAGCTTTTGTCAGAAAACGTCCACGGTCGGGTATACCTGCGTAAATTTGTGGACATCCTGGTGGTAAGCAAGGAGGTGACACTCAAGGGCAAGGTGGGCGAGGGCGTCCACGACGCTTTTGTGGGAACCCGGGGGGTCAACCTGGTCCTTAAACAAATCCCCAATTTTGTTTATACCTTCACGACGGTCAGCTCGGGGGAGGGGGTGAACATTCTTCAGGAGCGCATCGTAGGAAAGTCTTTTTTCGATTATTTGAAATCCGACCTTTTTAAGGTCCCCGACTATCTTTTCCTCCTGATTCAAATTTCTTTAGCTTTGGAGGTGGCTCAAAACACTTGCGGCTTCGTCCACTACGACCTCTTCCCCTGGAACATAGTTATCCAAAAGACCGAGCGGCCGGTTGTTTTTGACTACCCCCTGAACAACGGGAAGGTTGTGAGGGTGCAAAGCTCGATGCTGCCCATTATAATCGACTACGGGAAATCCGCCATTATTTATAAGGGCCGACACCACGGATTTGTCAAGCCGTACAAAGTTAGCAGAATACAAGATGTAATTTCGATACTCGTTTCTAGTCTTAATATAATTTTGAAAGAGCACAGGGTGTCCGCCGGCGATTTTGACACCCTGTTGAAATTGGCCAATTTCATTTCGGGGACCGGCTTCAACCGCGCCCCTTTCACCCGGAGCAAGGAGCTTAAAGAGTTCATGCGCCGGGAGCATAAATTTAGTATTATGCTGGAAAGCGACAAGCGCGAGCTGGAAAAAAGGACCCCCTACAGCCTGGTGGAGTACATCCAAAACAAAATTCCGGGCCAGCGATTCTCCCTCTCCAGGAGGGCCTCCACCGAGCTCACCATGGACCGCGGCAACAGCCGGCAGGTGTTTGACTATTATTTTGCCAGCAACAGCCAGGAGAGGGCCGACTCTTACACTCGGGTTTTTCTGCGCCTTAAAAAATGCAGCGTCCCCCAACCATCCAACGGCCTCTATTTATATTTCGCGGCCCAGAGTTTTTACGACAACGTCACCAGCGTTTACAAGGGCATGGTTAGGTACTTGCAAACGCTGGGCTACTCCGAGGAAAAAATGGGGAAATACCACCTCTTGTACCAAGACACCTTAAATTACCTTCGTTTTGTGTACGACAAAAAATTAACTGAAAAGCCCCGGGGGATTGCCTTGACCGTGGATTCTTCTTTTAAGGGGCTGATCCCGGCCCCTTATTCTCAAGAGACTTTTCTCTTACCCGGAAAGGTTTACGGGCTCTTGGAGCTGCGGGGAGAATTGCCGGACTTGGGCGACTACCGCGAGACTTTCGTCTCGGTTTTCAACAATAAAGGCCAATACCAACTTTCTGAGGAGGCGCGCCGGTTCTACAGCCAAAATCTAAAACCCCTTTTTGATGTGACTACTTTGGCCTTGAAAAATAATTACGCCAATATTAAGACCCTGGAAGGCGTGTCCCAGGTCGTTTATACTAACGACCTCGAGGCGCTGCGCGGCGCCTTGAATTCCACCCCGGCGGACGCCTGCGAAGACCAACTCAAATCAGCCCAAGAATACCTGGACTTGTATTCGCTCATCCTGTCGAGCCTAAACCAGTAAAAAAGTTTTTTAACTCTTGAAAATAATAATCTGTTATGTCGAGTATAAAACAGATTAAATATCAAAAAATGAGAAAAATAAGAAAAAATTAACCTTCAGGAAATTTTTAAAACTACCCGTGAATTTTAAAGCCGATTCGGCCTTGAAATTCAAACTAGTTTCTTCCGAGCCTAATTTACCACTCCGGACAGCCATGAGATATCGCCCACTCCAACACCTGCAAATGACCATTCTTTTTCGCCATACGGCAAGTCGTTTCGTCCCACGGACAACCCTCCCCACACGCCCACTGAAGAACTTCCAAATGCCCATTACTCGCGGCCCCGACGCAAGTCAGTTCGTCCCACGGACAACCCTCCGCACGCGCCCACTGAAGAACTTCCAAATGCCCACCCTGCGCGGCCTGGTGACAAGTCCATTTGTCCCACGGACAACCCTCCGCACGCGCCCACTGAAGAACTTCCAAATGCCCACCCTGCGCGGCCCCGACGCAAGTCAGTTCGTCCCACGGACAACCCTCCGCACGCGCCCACTGAAGAACTTCCAAATGCCCACCCTGCGCGGCCCCGGCACAGGTCCATTTGTCCAACGGACAACCGTCTACGCGAAACTTCTTCAGCGCCTCCAAATCACCGGTTTTGGCCGCCACGGAGTAACGTCCGTGCAGGCCTTTATAATTTTCAGGTACCATTTCAGGTACCATTTCAGGTCTTTTGTTCGTGGGAAGGATACAAATCCATGGCTTAAAAATTTTTTCAAACAGGGTATAACCTCTAATTCCAAACTTTTTTAAGAAATCAGTCTTTTTAAGTTCAAAATAAAAATCTTCCAAACCAACATAACCGGATTCCCCAACAATAGAGACCTCCCCGGACGTGCAAATAGAAGAAAAATTTATTTTATAACCATGTTTATCCATGAACTCGGTTAAATAAGCAATGAGTTGCTGTTCAAAGAGAATATCCTCTGTTATTTTAATATCGACATCCATATTTATTATAAATTTTATTCTCTTAAATGATGATACATAATCAACCCATGAAAAACCTCCGCCCGGGACCAATAATTTTTTTAACCCCTTAAAGGGGTTAAAAAAATAGTTTATTCCTCGTCGGACTCGCCCTCCTTTTCCAGCATCTCCTTGGGCTTGAGGTAAACGGCCACTTTCCCCAGATTCCCCACCGAGGACTTAAAAAGTAAAGGGCGATTATTCTTGGGAAAAATTTGCATGTCGGCGGCCAGCCCGGAAATTTTAGTAATTCTGGTTAGTTGGTCGGATTCAAAGTTCTGTTCGTACTCCTCCTCCTCGGAGTCGGGGCCCGAGTTGGCGTCGCCGTCGCTGTCGTCCGTCTCTCCAAAATAGATGGCTTTGTCGTAAATACCGCCCCCGGCACAAAAAAATTTAATTTGAAAACCCCGGCTGGTGACCTTGATATTAGGGCTGATGTTGGCGATTTCCCGGACCGCCTTTTGGAAGTCGGAAGAGGTGAGATTGATGGGACGGCGATAGCCTTCCGGGAGGTCGGTTTCGATATTTTGGGTGGGCTGGATCTTGATGCTCGACTCGGAGATCCTCTTTTGATTCTCCTTGGGGATGACCCTGATCATCAGTTTGTCCGGCTGGGCGCTGTCGATAATTAGGACCAGCGAGTCCTTCTTTTTGATGGTCTTCATCATCTTGTGGAAATGGGCCAGGGTCAGGCCCAAAAAAAGGTCCTTTTCTTTGGACCTAAATTTATAAATGCTAAATTTATCCGCGTCCAGGGCCAAATCGATCAGGATGCGGCGGTTGGGGTCGTGCATCCTCAGGAATACGCCCTGCTTGTTAATTTTCAGGCAGGCGGTTTTGAGGTTGTTCTGGAGGAGCTCCGAAATGATCTTAATGCTGTAGGCGTCGACGGTTTTGGCTTTAAAAATTATAGTCATCTTGTTTCGTTTTTAAAGTGTACACTTTAAATTATTTTTGGGGAGCGCTCCGCAGGATCTCCGATCCAAGGGAAAATACCTGCTATTTTTCTCGCCAACCGGAACTGTATATGGCCGCGGCCTGGGCTTCGGCCCTGCGTCTGGCCCTTTCCCTGCTGGCCGGGTTGTTAGAAACGTAGTAGTACCTCTTCCCGGAGTTCCCCCACTGGTAAAACGGGCCGTGGCCGTCATTTCCCCTGCGGACTGGCATTTTATTCAGGCGGGGAAAAATTGGAAAAATAAAAAACGGCGCCCCGAGCCCGCCACTTCTACTACCCAAACTATCTACCGCTTGGTGACGGTCGGGTCGGTAGAAGATTCCAGAAATTTCTACCACCCGGTTCACTACCGATTGGTGATGGTCCGACCGGTAGAAGTTTCTAAAAACTTCTGAAAATGAAAAATGAAATTTTTTCAAAATAATTCGAGATTTTTTTTGAATTTTCAAATTTTTTCAAATTTTTTTCCATTTTCCATTTTCCATTTTTTAAAAAAACTTCTGCCGCCCAACTCTTTACAGGTTGGTGATGACAGGGGTGGTAGAAGATTCCAGAATCTTCTAGTGCCCACTTCTCTACAGGTTGGTGGTGGTAGGATCAGTAGAAGTTTTTAAAAAAATGAAATTTCTTATGCCGAAATAATGGCATAAGAAATTTCTTGCCCTCTTTATTTTAAAACCGGGCTTTCGAAGTCTCCGAAACCTCGAAAGTGCGGGTGAACCCGTAATCCAGCTTCCAAAGGCCAATGGGACTATCCGCGCGGCCGTTTATTTTTTGGCCCCCAATCACCCACTGGTTTAAGCCGTGGCTCACTTCGAACAGCCACCCCTTTCCTTCGTCCTTTCTCAGTCGGGCGCTTTTAACATTTATTCCTCCTATTATCCAGAGCAGCCACGGGTACAAAATATAGGAGTGCGAGATGTACGTGTCGAAAAGGGCGATCTGTAGGTATCCCTTATTCCACCCCTGTAGAAGAAAGGGGAGCCCGCTCACGAATACTTTCGGCGTACTTTGCATACTTTCGATTTCCATTTCTCCGAGCCAACTTTAACTTTAAATCAATTCGCAAAATAAATTTCTTGAAATAAGGGAGTTTAGCAAGGTCCCCACCTTGCTAAATTTTTAAAATCGAAATTTAAGGAATCAGGAGCAGGGATATAAAGTAAGAAACAAAAATGTCAACTAAGAAATGCGGCGGTAAAAAGTACGAAAAGAAAGACCCCATCTCGCACATCCTCGACCGGCCGGATATGTACGTGGGTTCAGTCAGGCCTCGGGAGGCCGAAGAATATATATACTCGGAGGGGCTAATCTCCTTGCAGAGTATAGAGCTGGCGCCGGCCCTATTAAGAATATTCGTGGAGGCCCTCAGCAATGCTATCGACAACGTCGAGAGAAGTAAGGAGGCGGAAATGCCTTGCACTTCCATTAAGGTAGACATGAACCTTAAAACGGGTTACATCACTATCTTCAATAACGGAGACTACGTCCCGATCGAAAAGAATAAAGAGGGAAATTATCTCCACAGCATGCTTTTCGGGGAGCTGCTGACGTCTTCAAATTACGACGACGAGGAGTTGCGCCTGGTTTCTGGCAGGAATGGTATAGGGATTTGCCTTTGTTGTGTTTATTCCGCTCACTTTAAAGTCGAAGGTTATGACCCAACTAAAAAACTTCTTTTGGTTCAGGAGTGGAGGGGGAATATGAGAGAAACCGAAGGGCCGGAAATCAGGTCCAGCAAAGGGGTGAAGATAGAAAAGCCTACTAAGGGTTTCACTCGGGTGACTTATAAAGCGGACTTTCCCCGGTTCGGAATTAAAAAATACGATCAAACAATTTTTGACCTTTTCTCGAAGTACGTATACGACACGGCAATGTTGACCAGGGTTAAGGTAACTCTCAACGGGGAGAGGGTCAACCTCAAGGGCGGGTTGGCCGACTACGCTTTGTTTTACGCTGACCCGGAAGAAAAAACAGACCGACTCAAGTTTGAGTACGAAAACAGCGAAATCGTAATCACTTCTTCGGACTCTTTCGAGGTTATCTCTTTCGTCAACGGAGTTTATACTTCTAAAGGAGGCTCCCACGTGAGGTGCTGGACAGAAGCCATTCTCAGGCCTATTGTCAAATTTTATAACGATAAAAGTAAAAACGCCGCCATCACTATCAAAGATGTCAGGCAATTTTTTAAGCTCTTTGTCAGCGTGCGGGTTCCCAATCCGGAATTTGAAGGCCAAGAGAAGCACACGCTGATAGAGCCCAAGAGCATCCCAGCTGATTTCCCTCCGGCCAAAGTCAATATACTTAAGCGCTGGCCCAGTACCAAAAGGATTGAGGAAATTATCAGGCGCAAAGAGTTTTCGGCTTTGGACAAAACCGCCTCCAAAACCAAACGCAGTAAGATCCCGGGCCTGGACCATGCCAATAAGGCCGGTACGAAGCTCTCTGGCGAGTGCTCCTTGATTCTCTGCGAAGGGAATTCGGCCAAGACTTATGCGGTGACTGGTATTGAGGTCGGCTTTGGCGGGAAGAAAGGGAGGGATTATTGGGGCGTGATGCCCCTGCGAGGAAAATTACTCAATGTGAGGGAAAAGAACCCGGCGGTGATAGCCAAAAATCAAGTTATCACCAACATTATTCAGGCCTTCGGGCTCAAGTTCAACCTGGACTATAGTCAAGATCAAAATTTCAAAACTTTGAAGTATGGGCGCGCCATGCTGTTAGCTGATTCAGATTGCGACGGAATCCACATATCAGGTTTAATTATAAACGTTTTTCATTACCTCTTCCCTTCGCTCCTGGAAAGGGACCCTACTTTTTTAGCCTCTATGCAAACTCCAATTGTGCGAGTTTTCTTTAAGAGCTCGCAGCTGGTCTTCTACGACGAGGCGGCGTTTAAGAGATATGCTCAGGCCCAAAATAAAAAACTAAAAGTTAAATATTATAAGGGGTTGGGAAGTTCGAATAATAAAGAAATTAAAGAAACCTTTGGCGAGAAGGTTTTAGAGTATAAAGAAGATAAAAACACGGGGCACGCCTTGAATAAAGTTTTCGGGAAAGATACCGCCGTCAGGAAGACTTGGCTTACCAACTACAACCCGGATAAGGTGGGTTCCTGCGTGGGCAACGATCCTGGGGTGGATCCGATCAGTATCTCCAAATACCTTAATACCGAATTGATAAAGTATTCGTTAGACGACTGCGCCCGCAGCATTCCCAACCTTTTTGACGGGTTGAAACAGTCGCAAAGAAAAATTCTATATACTTGCTTCCAGCGCAAACTGAACTTTAACGGAAAGGTGCTCAAAGTGGCCCAACTGTCGGGCAGCGTGGCGGAGTTGACCAGCTACCACCACGGCGAGCAGAATCTGTATACCACTATTACCAAAATGGCGCAGGCCTTCGTGGGCTCCAACAACATTCCGCTGCTTTACCGCGACGGCCAGATGGGGTCAAGGCTCGAGAACGGCCGAGATGCCGCCAGCGCCAGGTACATTTTCACCAAGTTGGACGCCCTGACTCGATTACTTTTTCGCCCCGAGGATGACGTATTACTAAAAAATCTGGAAGAGGACGGCGAGAAGATCGAGCCCGAATGTTACGTGCCCATCCTGCCTATGATACTAGTAAATGGAAGTGCAGGCATCGGTACCGGCTGGTCCTGCAATGTGCCTTGTTTCAACCCGTCGGACCTGATCGAGTGCATAAGGATCTGGCTCGATAACGACGGCCAAGGCGTGGTCGACTTCTCTGACCCCAAAATTAAGATTTCGCTTTTCCCCGAACTAACGCCTTGGTATCGAGGGTTTACAGGATTAATCGAAGAGGAGGGCGACCACAAGTTCACTTCTTACGGAATAATTAGTGACGCTTCCACGGGCCGAATCTCTAAGAAAATAGTTACGGAGCTTCCCGTGGGGATGTCCACCGAAAAATTTAAAGAACACCTCGAAGAACTGGAGGATAAAAAAGGCATTAAAAAATTCAACAACCATTCTAGGCCCAATAAGCCTTATTTTGAAATCATAGAAAAAGACGACGGGATCGAGTGTACTTTACATACCTTGAAACTCCAGACCAGTTTGCGCACCAGTAATATAGTTCTTTTCGTGGGCGAAGGAAAGCTTAAGAAATTTGAAAGCGTGGACGAAGTCATCGACCAGTTTTGCAACGCGAGATATAAACTTTACGCTGACCGAAAGAAGCATACCCTCGCTGACCTGAAGGAGTGCCTGAAATGGACCACGAACAAGCGGAAATTTCTCGAAGAGGTGATGGAAGACGAACTCATACTTAGAAGAAGGAAAGAAGAAGATATAGTTTCCGAGATGGTGGAAAGAGGCTATGATAAGAAACTTAAGAAACGGAAACTGGAACTGGAGCGGGCAAACGAAGAAAGCACCGAAGAGGAAGGGGGCAAGGATAAAGGGTACGATTACCTACTTACTTTGCCCGTGCGCAGTTTTACCAAAGCCATTCTGGCCAAGTTGGATAAAGAAATTGCGGAGTTGAAGGCCAAGATAAAGGCATTGGGCGGCACGACGGAAAAGTCACTTTGGCTCCGCGACTTAGCCGAGTTCGAGGCGGCTTACACCAAGTGGCTCAAGACGGTAGAGGCCGAAGACGAATCGGCCAAGGTGAAGAAAAACCGCTTTAAAAAGAAATGAAGAAATAAAGAAATGTACCGAACTTTTAAAGGATATAACGAATCCTTTCATCCGCCCCCTCAAAAAGTAGAAATTAAAGAATATTTGCGAGGTGTGTGTCCTCGTTGTGGTTCGGATAAATTTTATCCGACTGATAATTCTATGGACGGTCCCCTAAGGTGTTTGGTCTGCGACCATTCTTACCGACAAAGAGAAAAAACTTAAATTTTTTCTTTTTAATAAATGGTCGTCTGTCTACCTTGTTTAGCCGTGCCCGCCGCTATAATTGCCGCGGGCGGAGCCGGAGCCGCGGCCTCGACTCCCGAGGAGCAAAAGAAAAAGAGAATGTACCTGATTGTATACTGGGTTTCCATCTCCCTATTAGTTGCAAGTATACTCGTGCTCGTTTATTTCATCTTTATCAAAAAGGACGTGTGCAAGTCTTGCATAAGTGGTTAAAATTAAAAAAAATAAAATCAAGATTTAAAACGCTGGCCCAGGATAAATAAAATAAAATACAAAATGAACTGCAACTGCCCAGAGAAAGTTAAAAAATTAAGGAATATAAAGAAGTGTTATGTGTGCGGGGAGGATATCTGCGTCTTCTGCGAAGCTCATCGTTGCTGCCCTGAAAAAGGGTACTGCCACGAGAAATGCATCCCGACCGGGGACCCTCCGTGCGTTGGGACCGGTCCCTCCAACACCAAGTGCTACGAGTGCGGCCGCGAATTTGATGTATTTCAAAATTACTCTGTTACCATCCGTTACTACCCCCGATACTTCTGTTCGATTTTGTGCGCCGAAAATTCGAGGCGCAGCCCCGCGGTGAAAACGAAAAACGACGGCTCTGGTTAAGGGCCCAGTAGGATACTCCGCCCCGACCCAATAAATTTAATGCCTTATCACGGGTATTAAATTCAACCATTTCCTAAGGTCCAGCTCGGGTATAAAAATAAAATCAAGATTTAAAACGCCGACCCCGGATAAATAAAATAAAATACAAAATGAATTGCTCCTGCTTCAGCGAAGATATGAAATCGGCCAATCACCAGACTTGCACTAAGTGTGAGGAAGAAATATGTAACTACAGCGAAAATTATGTCCTCGAGCTCACCACCACCATACCGCCGTGGTCGTACAAATATTATCACGAAAGGTGTAGTTCCTGTGACCAAAAAGCGCATCGGGCCCTGCGTTATAGCAAGTGCTGGAAGTGCCGCCGCGGAATTGATACGTTGGTGCAAGATTACTATGAGGACGGCGAGAAGTTTGTTTTCTGTTCGGTTTCGTGCGCCTCCTACCCCTCGGGCCTCGGCGGGTCGAGAACTCCTGACCTAAAGCAGATATCCGCCCCTTACCACCGGCTATTTACCATTTCCAATCCCTGGTAAAAATAAAATCTATATTTGAACCCGACCCCCGGTGCTAAATCAAACAGAATTCAAAATGAACTGCAAATGCCCAGAGAAAGATAATAAATCAAGGAATATAAAGAAGTGCTATGTGTGCGGGGACTCGTTGTGCGTCTTCTGCCAAAACTATGGTTGGTGCCCAGTGAAAGGGTGCTGCCACGAGAAGTGCGTCCCGGCCGGGGCACCGGCGGCGGTCAGGGCCGGCCGCTTCAGAGAAAAGTGCCACCAGTGCCGCGGCGAAATTGATTATTTGAAAGATTACTATCTCTCGGTCCCTTATCCCAGCATCTGCTTCTGTTCAATTTCGTGCGGAGAAAGGTCGCCTTACGGCCCCTTGCTGGAAATGAAAAGCGACGGGCGCCCGTAAAGGGTCAAGTAGGCGCCTTCTTTACCGACCCAATAAATTTAATACCTATTACGGGGTATTAAATTTTAGTTTATTCCAGCACATAATCAAAGATATTCCCCGGGTCGGGAATCCCGGCCAATGCCAAAAGTCTTTTTCTCAGGCTCCGGATCGGGGGGTCATCGTGTTCCAACGCCTCGATCGGCTCTTCCCCGGCCATTTCCAGCCCGTCCACCCATGTTATTTTCAGGCTGTGGGAAAAAACCTTGTCGGACCTACCTTTGTGCCAGTCCTCTCGGGTGTCAACTTTCCCTTTCTCCGCCAGAAATGCCACCAGCATCGACCAGTCCACTCCCGTCGGCTCCGAGGCAAAAAGGGCGGCGTCTTGTTTTTCAAAGGGGCACTCGGTGGAAATTTCTGATATGTCGTTGAAAAAACCGTCCAATTGGGCGTAAGTGAGTTGAGTCCCGGGGCAGCGCCGGTCGATGAAAGAACTTGAAATGTGACTTATCCCAGCCAGGAAATAGGTTAAGGAGGCAACTTCGTAAATTATAATTCGGTAGCGGTTGCCTTCTTCGTCGGTTTCTCGAAAGGTCAGCTGTATTTGGTAGCCCTTGCTCAGGAGATTTTCCAGCGCGGGGAGTTTATTTTCGCGAAGGACGTGCTTGTACTTTAAAAATTGCAGCGACATTTTAACTTTTTGTTTTAGTTAAAATGGCTCTCTTTTAAAACTCTTTTCGAAGTCCTTAAGAATTCTTTCAGAAAGGAAGGTCGGGCTCCCTGTCCTCGACCAGAAACACCATGAAACTATTTTTAAGCTGCTCCTCGGTGTCCTTGATGCCGGCTTTTTTACGGGCCTTGAGGATCTTCTCCATAAATACTTCTTTGAAATGAGGGTCTTCGTCGTACTCGGCAATTTCTGCTCTGGTCTTAATGATGCCTCCTTTCATTTGTTCCATTTTCTTTTCGGTTTCAAGGTAGGTCCACATCAATTGCGCTTTCTTGGTCTGAAGCTGGGAATAAATCTCTTCGGGGTCGATCGCCTCCTTATCGGTGTCTTCTTGCAGCCTTTCGGACCGGTCTTTAATATCCTCGATGTCCCTGCGCTCCTTCTCCCGCTTGGATTTAACGTTGGCCGAAACTTCGGCCGCGACCACTTTCTGTAGGTCTATTTCGTTAACATTTTTAATGTACTTCTCGTTGATGGTCAGCGGAAAGGGGCGCCCCACGAAAACGTGCTGGATCTTGTGGTAAGAGTCGTGGTTCCTGATCAGATCTTCGGCCCGCTCGTCGGCCTCGCGCTCGGTGGCAAAATTTCCCCTTAACTTGACAAAACCGTAAACCCCTCTGGCGTCGGGCCGGGACCCTCGGGACGGGACGAAAGAAATCAGGCCGAAATTTTGAAGGGAGACAGGCGGGTCACAAAATCTTCTTTCCACCTTGCGAAATTTGGCGGTGAAATCTTTAATGTTCAGCTCGGCCAAAGCCGCCTCGAATTCCTCTTCGCTCAGCGGGGGGTGATTCATGGTGCTGGGGCGCGGCTCCCCCGATTTGTCCCAAGGGGCGGTGAGGGAATTCTCGTTGGTATACTTGAACTTTTCTCCGGGGGAGGTGCCGCCGCCGGCACCTTGGTGCGGAGTGGTGGTATTTTCTTTTGAAGACATATTTTAAAGAAAATTTCATTTCTTTAAAACAGCTTAGATAAGAAACATTTTCTCGTTCTTTTTCAAGTCTGGAAATTCGGGAAAATTGCTCATGGCCACCTGGACGGTTTCGAATATTTCCAGTTTTTCCAACGTCCGGAAAATGGGGAAAACTCCAAGCACCCAGTGAACACCTAGAATTCTAACCCCCTCGTTCTCCAGGCCGTTTTCCAGCCTAATTTGGTATTTATATCGCCGGTATAATCTCTCCCTGCTTTTCATCATTTTTTGTTGAAATTTCTTGGCGGTGTCCAGGTCCCCGAAAGAGTAGCCGGGAGAGCCATTTATACAAAGGCAGAACCTGAAACGCATTTCGGGCTCTTTCCCCGGGGAATTTTTTTCCCCGGGCGAGCCTTTACGTTCTGATATATCTTCCGGAGGCGGTTCGCGCCCTGATAAATCTTCCATTTATTATACTTAAACACAAGTTTAAATAAATAAAAACGAAAAAAAACCCGGGCCGAGCCGACTTAAATAAAAATGGGAATTAAAGGACTCTACCAGTTTATTCGAAAAAAATATCCCGGGGTGTGCCGGACGGTGCACCTCTCAGAATATGCCTACAAAAGGGTGGCGATCGACATATCCATGTACGTTTACAAGTATAAAGCGGTCAACCCGAAAATATGGCTCAACATGTTCATCAACCTTATAGCCTGCCTCAGGCGGAATAACGTGCATTGCGTGTTCATCTACGACACCCGGAATCTAGAGGATAAAAAGGACGAGCTCGCAAAAAGGAAAGTACAAAGGGATAAAAAGGAGCAAGAAGCTTTCGACCTGGAGGAAGGCCTGGAAATCTACCATACCACGGGAGAAATTACGTCCGCCATCCAGGAGTTCGCTAAAAAGAAAGGGAGCGCCGCCCGCAATCTTCTCACCGAAGACATCAACATGCAGTATTTGGAGCGAGAGATAGAAAGAACTACGAACCAGGCCGTATCCGTGACTGAAGAGGATTTCCTCAAAACCAAGGAACTATTCCGGATCCTGGACGTGCCGTTTTGTCAAGCGGTTACCGAGGGGGAGGCTACTTGCGCTAAATTATGCCGACTCAAGAAGGTTTTTGCCGCGCTGTCGGAGGACAGCGACCTTTTGGCTTACGGAACCCCGATAGTACTTTCCAAAATTAATGTCGGCGACGGTACCTGCGTTGAGGTTAATTTTCGAGAATTGTTGAATAAAACGGGATGGAGCCGGGACCAGTTTCTAGATTTTTGCATCATGCTCGGCTGTGATTTCAACAAGAACATAAAGGGGGTGGGACCGGCGGGCGCGTACAGGCTTATCGATCAGTACGGGAGCATAGAGGGCGTTGCTGAAAACACCGACTACGACATAAGTATCCTCAAGCACGAAAGGGTCCGGGAAATTTTCAAAAATCCTAGGGCCAGGAAGATATCCGTCCCTTTTTGCGGAAACCCCGACTTCGAAAGATTGAGCGTGTGGCTACAAGGGAACAACTCCAATCTAACCTTTGCCAAACTTAAGCAGGACTTTGGGGCGCCTCAACTTACAATTTTGGAAGAGTAATTTTTATTTTAAACCCGGTAGGTTTTAAAATAATCAGAGGAAAATATCACGGCCGGCCATAGGAGACCAGGGCCGCGGCCCCGCCGCTTTTTTTCTTCGCAGCCGCCTTCACCGCCGTGCAGCACTCTTGCGCGGTCTCAAAAAATTGATCCAGCCCGGTGACAACTTTGTAGGGGTTGTTGTCAATCTGTAGAACCGGGCGGCCCATGAACACTCGGCTGAGGTCACCCTCCCTGCAGACGTAGGGTTTCTCCCCCGAGTTCGCAAAATGATAAACCGTGTCCGGCCTGGCGATGAAGGCCTGGACCCGGCCCTGGGCCTTTTGTGAAATCGGCCAGCGGAGGCCGTCCGCGTCCGTCTTGAACCAGGCGTACATGTCCGAGCCGGTGGCCCGGGAGGCGGCCAGATAGTAATTATCCACGGCCGCCTGAAGGTCCATGTTGGTGTCCGGGAGCAGGAGGAAACTTTTTATATACCTGCTGAACCAAGGGAGCCCCTTGTATTTTCGCCAAAGGTAAACCAGTATGCCGGAGTATAGGCCGTCTATGGACGCGCCCGACTGGGTAAAGGGAATGTACTCGCCGACATTAAATGTATTTTGGAAAGTCAAGGTGCCGCTGGTATTTTCCGAATAAAAGGTGAAATACGCCAGATTGGTGTCCATGAAGCTTTCCCTGTCGACGCTGGCCGGCGTTCCAAAGTCAGCCGCGTAATAAAAATCGAGCCCAAGGCCCTTTGAGATCAGGCAGCCCGCAATGTCGACCAAACCCTGGCCGACAAAGCCCGAGACGCCGGTATTGCCCGGCGTGGTGTGGGAGTATTCCATCTTGACGGAGTAGAACATGAAATTTCTGGTGCTTTCGTACCAGAATACGTGCTCTAGGGGCCTGGACTGGGGGTAATTTAGGTTGGCCGTGTAGTCCATTCGGAAAAAGTCAGGGCCGATGCTCGCCCCGCTCTCGCCCGGCGAGCTCTCGCCGCCGGCGGCTATGTATGAGATAAAGTAGAGTATAAACATAGTATCCTCGCCCGGGATTTGGAGCATCCCAGGCTCGATGATTCCGTACAGCTGCTGGTAGGCGGAATACATCGTCCTAAGGTTGTTCAGCATCCGGGCCAGGGCGTCTTTGTCCCAGTCCCGGGGGCTGCTCTTCCTAACGCAGCCACATTTCGTGGGGGTGGACACGCAGGCGCAGTTCGGGTCCTGGCACTTGCCGTCGACTATTCCGTCCCTGATGCAATCGGCTATCTCGCCCCAGCCGTCGGCAGGTGAGCCGGAATTTTGAATTTGGAAGGCGATCCCGCAGCCATAAATCAGCACCCACTTCTGGTCGGGGTTGGCGGGGTCTTGAAAGTTCTCGTTAATCTTAACGCTGGCGGCGGTCGCCGTGCACGCGTAATGTGGGTCGTTCGGGTCGCAGTTAATTATCGGGCCCTCGCTCGGGCAGAAGGTGGGGCTCGGCTGCTTGTCGCCGTACCCTTTGGACGGGCAAAATTCGCTTGGGCAGATGGGAAACGGGCAGTTGGTCCCGCAGTCGGTCAGGCATTTCTTTTTGCACTGCGCCACGCTATAATAGTCGTGTAAATTGCAGTACT
>SDBT01003277.1_pt1 | contig 28125 bp, 22 predicted proteins | sample 2277101 | NCBI WGS metagenome assembly SDBT01 (sample SAMN10404973, study PRJNA504765) | marine sediment metagenome | isolation source: marine sediment core GS10_PC15, 103 cmbsf | place: Arctic Ocean: Southern Knipovich Ridge | collected 2010 | reverse complement strand
CGCGAAGTGCATCTTCTTTACCTTCAGCCTCAGCCATTCCCAAAACCCGAGCGGTTTCCTTAAAATAAGCTTCCGACAAAAAGCTTTCCGATGAAAGGGCTGTTTTTGTTATTCCACTGAGCATTTGTTTGCCTTTTGCCGGTTGTTTATTTTTTCTTTTTGCCTTTCTATTGGCTTCCATAAATCTTGATTTTTCAACTATCTCACCGATAATAAAATCAGTCTCTCCAGGATCTTTAATCATTACTCTGGAAAACATTTGTTTGATAATAATTTCAATATGCTTATCACTGATATTTGTTCCTTCTGAAACGTAAATATTCTGAACCTGGTTAATAATATACCTTTCAACCACCTCACTACCGCGGAATTTAAAAAGTTCTTTAATATCTATACTACCTTCGCAAATCTGGTTTCCTTTTTTAACTTTTTGACCGGCTTTCACGAAAAGCATTCTGGCTCTCGGAATACTGTATTCTATTAATTTCTCTTTTTTTGTCTTTCCGTTTTCGTCAGCTTTAAGTTTCACGATTCTCATACTGCCTTTTTCCTCAATCTCTTCTATAATGCCATCGGTCTGTGCCAAAGGCGCTTTTCCTTTTGGAATGCGGACTTCAAAAAGTTCCTGCACCCTAGGCAACCCATGAGTTATATCCAAACCCGTGACGCCTCCGGTATGGAAAGTCCGGAGTGTTAATTGAGTTCCCGGCTCGCCGATTGACTGAGCCGCGATAATACCAACAGCCTCTCCTAATTTTATAGGCTCGCCCCTTCCTAAATCAAATCCGTAACACTTGGAACAAATTCCGTAAAGTGTCTTGCAGGTAATCGGTGAACGAACTTTAATTGATTTAATGTCAGATTTTTCAATTTTTTCCGCCACGTCACTGGTAATAATCTCATTGGCTTTAATGACAATTTTTCTGCCGGACTTAATATCTTCCAAAGACGTTCTACCAAACAATCTTGAACCAAATTTATATCCAAACTCGTCACCGTCTTCACGGATAATTTCTATTCCCTTAACGGTTCGGCAATCATTTTCCTTGATAACGATATCTTGACTGACATCCACCAAGCGCCTGGTAAGATACCCGGCAGTGGCGGTTTTCAAAGCTGTATCAATAAGTCCTTTTCTGGCGCCGTGCGTATTAATGAAAAATTCCAAAACAGTCAGTCCTTCCTTATAAGAATTCTTAATCGGGAGTTCAATTGTTTCTCCTTTGGCATTTTGGACCAAACCTTTCATTCCCGACATTTGAATCGGTTGGGACCACGAACCCCTTGAACCGGAATCTATAATATAAAAAACTGAAGTTGAACGGATAGCATCTGGAATCCTTTTTGCAATTTCAGCGCCTGCCCTTTCCCAGATAGTGATAATTTTTTCGCGCGTTTCAATGTCCGTTAAAAGACCTTCTTCAAACTGTTTTCTAACAAGGCCTATTTCCCCTTCAACCTCTTTTAATATTTCTTTTTTATCCGGGGGAATGATTAAATCTTTCATTCCCCAACTTATTCCGGACATTGACGCCCAATGGAATCCCAAACATTTTATTTTATCAAGTATCGGCCAGGATTTTTCCAGCCCGTATTTCTCTATAAGCGCAGCTATCAGCTTTTTCAACTCCTTATTTGTTAGGATTTCGTTCACATAGCTAAAGTCCTTGGGTAAAACCTCATTGAAAATCAGGCGGCCGATGCTAGTTTCAAAATTTTGGTCGTGAATTTTTATTTTCTCGTTAATTTTTACATGGCTGTCATAAAAAGCCGCCATTGCTTCGTTGGCAGACGAATAAATTTTGGTTTTTTGCCCCTCGGATTTTTTCTCTAGCTCTTCCCCTATTTTTGTAAGATAGTAACAACCAAGGACAATGTCCTGTGAAGGAATGGTAATTGGATCTCCAGTCGCCGGCTTTAAAATATTTTTATTGACAAGCATCAATTCGTTCGCCTCCTTTTGAGCCTCGTCTGTTAAGGGAAGATGAACGGCCATCTGATCGCCATCAAAGTCCGCGTTAAAAGCAGAGCATACCATCGGAGGAATGCGAATCGCTAAATCCTCTATCAAAATCGGCTTAAAAGCCTGGATGCCCAAACGGTGAAGCGTAGGCGCACGGTTCAAAAGAACTTTTTTGTCAGTAATAACTTCCTCTAAAATAGCCCAAACTTCCGGCGGAGCTGTTTCTATAAGACGATTGGCGTTCCTGATATTATAAGCCATTCCCCTCTCAATAATTTTATTTATAACAAAAGGTTTAAAAAGCTCAAGTGCCATCTTTTTAGGAAGACCGCATTCATTAAGCTTCAAATCCGGTCCGACAACAATAACCGAGCGGCCGGAATAATCCACGCGCTTGCCCAAAAGATTTTGCCTGAATCTTCCTTGTTTTCCTTTAAGCATATCAGCCAAGGATTTTAAAGGTCTTCTTTGGCTGGAAAGTTGGGGTTGATTGCCGAAACGGGCCGTATTGTCTATTAAAGCGTCAACCGCTTCCTGAAGCATTCTTTTTTCATTAGTAATGATAATTTCCGGCGCCTTCAATTCCATTAATTTTTTAAGCCTGTTATTTCGATTAATGACCCGTCGATACAAATCGTTTAAATCCGAGGTGGCATACCGCCCGCCGTCCAACGCAACCATCGGCCTTAAATCCGGAGGCAAGATAGGTAAAACATCCAAAACCAACCATTCCGGACGCATCTTGTTTCTGATAAAAGATTTTACAATCTTTAATCGGGAAACTAAATATTTTTCGCGGCTGATGTCCTTGACTTTTCCCAGTCCAGTTTCTATTTTTACCGCCTCCTTTTTTAAATCTATTTTTTCTAAAACTCTTTTTATGGCTTCGGCCCCGCTGGACGCTTCAAAGGCGCTGGCAAAGCGCTTCGCCAAAGCGAAATATTCCGATTCACTCAAAACTTTGCCTGGTTTAAGAGAAAGTAATTCTTTTTTCGCGTCTGTTGCCGCCTCTTCCAGCCCCTTGGCCTCTTTTTTATTTTCTATTGACTTCTTTCTGGACTTAAATTCTTTTTCTAAATCTTCTAAGATATTTTTTCTGTTTTCTTCGTTGACTTTGGTAATTATATAAGAAGCGTAGTAAACAACCTTTTCCAATTTTTGAAGCGGAGCATTTAAAAATAACCCGATTTTAGAAGGAATCGTCCTTAAAAACCAGATGTGGGCAACCGGAGTAGCCAATTTAATATGTCCCATTCGTTCGCGTCTGACTATTGCCCGCGTCACTTCCACGCCGCAACGGTCGCAAGTCACTCCCTTATACCTGATTCTTTTGTATTTCCCGCAATAACATTCATAATCCTTCGTCGGTCCGAAAATGCGTTCGGAAAATAAACCGTCTTTTTCCGGACGCTGACTCCTGTAATTAATAGTTTCCGGCTTGATAACTTCCCCATAAGACCAGGAAAGAATTTCATCCGGCGATGCAATTTTTATTTTTAAAGCGTTAAAATCATTCATTTAATCTTTTTCTTCTTTTTTAATGCCTTCTATACTAAGACCCAGCGCTTTCAGCTCGCTAACAAGTACGTTGAAAGCCGATGGCATGCTAGGACTTTTTATTTTTTCACCTTTAATAATCGCCTCAAAAGCAGCCGCCCTTCCTATAACGTCGTCCGATTTTATGGTCAGTATTTCCTGAAGCGTGTGCGCCGAACCGTATCCTTCAAGGGCCCAAACCTCCATTTCTCCGAAACGCTGTCCGCCAAATTGGGCTTTTCCTCCAAGCGGCTGCTGGGTAATCAACGAATAGGGTCCGGTTGAGCGCATATGGATTTTGTCTTCAACTAAATGATTCAATTTAAGCATGTAGATATAGCCGACGTTCACTGATTGAGGAAAAATGGCTCCGGTCCGGCCGTCGTATAGAGTCATTTTTCCAGATTCGGGAAGTCCGGCTTTTTTAAGTTCTTTTTGAATATCTTCTTCACTGGCACTGGCGAACACCGGAACAACCGCTCGGTAACCAAGTTTGGACGCGGCCATGCCAAGATGAGTTTCCAAAACTTGACCGAGATTCATTCTGGAAGCGATACCCAAAGGGTTCAAAATAATGTCCACCGGCCGGCCATCTTCAAGATAAGGCATGTCTTCAAGTGGACGCACTTGTGAAATGACCCCTTTGTTGCCATGTCTTCCAGCAAGCTTATCACCGGCCTGAACCTTTCGTAATTGCGCCACCTCAACCTGGATTCTTTTAACAACTCCGGGTTCTAATTTGTCTCCATGATCGCGAGAAGAAATTTTAATTCCGACAATCCTCCCGAATTTTCCGTGAGGCATGGTAAGCGAAGTGTCACGCAGGTCCGTCGCCTTCTCACCGAAAACGGCCTGAAGTAATTTTTCCTCGGCGGTAAGTTCAACCTCTCCCTTAGGACTGGCTTTACCAACTAAAATATCGCCCGGTGCCACTTCGGCGCCGATGCGGATTATTCCTTCCTCATCCAAATTTCTCAGTTTTTCCTCCGAAACGTTTGGAATATCCGAAGTCGTCACTTCAGCTCCCAGTTTGGTTTCCCTGACGTCGCAGTTAAAATCTTCTATATGAATGGAAGTGAAAACGTCTCTTTCTTTCACCCGTTCGGAAATAATTATGGCATCTTCAAAGTTCGCCCCTTCCCAGGAAAGAAAGGCGACAAGTAAGTTTTTCCCAAGGGCCAAAACTCCGTTCTCACTGGATGAACAATCGGCTAAAACATCTCCTTTTTTAACTTTGTCTCCCTTATTGATAATCGGCTGTTGAGAAATTGCGGTGTAATAATTGGATCTTTCAAATTTATTAATACGATAGGTAAACTTCTTTTTATTTTTACTTTCAAGAACAATGTGATTAGCATCAATCTCGGTAATAATGCCGTCGGCTTCGGCCAAAATCAGCCGGCCTGAGTCCAAAACCGCTCTATCTTCCGCCCCGGTTCCAACAAGGGGAGCCTGGGGATTTATCAAGGGAACTGCCTGTCTCTGCATGTTGGAACCCATAAGCGCCCGATTAGCGTCGTCGTGTTCAAGAAAAGGAATTAAAGATGTTCCAACGCTAACTGTTTGGTTGTTTGAAGCATCAATTAAATCAACTTCTTCTCGCAGACAAGTTGACGGCTGACCCTTGATGCGCACCTCAACCACATCATCAAGAATCTTGCCGTTATCATCCACTTGTACTCCCCATTCTGCTATTTTATGTTTTTCTTCCCTAATAGCATCCAGCCAAATTATCTCCGAAGTTATTTTTCCGTTTTTCACGACAAAATAAGGCGTTTCTATAAAACCAAATTCGTTTATCTTGGCATAATTAGCCAGATGGTTTATAAGGCCGATGTTTTGACCTTCCGGTGTCTGAATTGGACAAATTCTTCCATAATGTGAACTATGGACATCGCGAACCTCAAAACCGGCCCTTTCTCTAGTAAGGCCGCCCGGGCCCATTGAGGAAAGGCGCCTCTTGTGTTCAAGTTCAGCAAGAGGATTAACCTGGTCCATAAATTGGGAAAGTTGGGAAGATGAAAAGAATTTTTTCACGACCGCAATAAGCGGCCTGGCATTTGTTAATTGGACTGGAGATAGCGTTTCTTCTTCCAAAGTAGACATTCTATCTTGAATTATCCTGCGAAGACGGGTAAAACCGAGATAAAATCTCCCGTAAAGAAGTTCACCTACGGCCCTAACTCGACGGTTGCCTAAGTGGTCAATATCGTCGGGCTTGGCCGACGGGGTATTATTTAATCTAATGATTTCTTTTATTATTAAAATCAAATCATCTAAATCAATGAGTTGAGAATCTTTCTTGTCTATGTCTAACCTCTGATTTAACTTATAGCGCCCGACGCCGGAAAGAGCATATCGGTCAGAACGTTTGAACATCCCATCTATCAAACTCTTGGCGTTTTTTATGGTCGCCAAATCGCCCGGGCGAAGCCGCTTGTAAATCTCGGCGTATGATTCATCAACCGCCTGGGCATTGTCCTTCTTTAATGTAGCTTCAATGAATTTTAGTTCGCCGGTATCCACATCCTTAAAGGTTTCTATAATTTTTTCGTTTTCCTCCAGCCCGAAAATTCTTAAAAGATCGGTAACTGGCGCCTTTCTGTGGCGGTCTATTTTGACGCCGATAAAGCCATCTCCCTCGGTGGCAAACTCTAACCAGGCACCCCTATTTGGAATTATTTTGGCGCCAAAAAGCTGACGTCCCTTCAAAACTTCTGAGGTGAATAAAACGCCTGCGGAACGAATAAGCTGGGAAACTACAACGCGTTCAATACCGTTAATAATGAAAGTTCCCTCTTTGGTCATTATCGGAAAATCACCGAGATAAACTTCCTGCTCCTTAACTTTCTTTGTTTTATTATTAACCAACTTGACCCTAACTCTTAAAGGCGCATCAAAAGAAAGACTTTTGTATCTGGCGGTTTCTTGGTCGTATTTTGGTTCGTCAAAATGATAATTTGTAAAATGAAGTTCCAATTCCTTATCGGAATAATCCTTGATAGGGGAAATTTCATTAAAGAGTTCTTTTAGCCCCTTTTTTAAAAACCATTCCCAAGATGTTTTTTGTATTTCCCCCAGGAATTGCTGTTTAATAACTGGTCGTGAATTTTTAGAAAAGTTTTTTACGGGTAATTTTGACATAACCCTTTAAAATATTTTTAATTTTTTATTTGGACGCAAAAATTTTCCCTTCTGTCATTCGGCAGATTAATGGTTGGGATAATTTATTTTTTTAGCAAGTATAATGCACGATTATCATTATGTTCGTCCAGTGTTTTTCCAAAAATAGTTTTCTTGGTTTTGGGGTCGGAAAGATAGTACCAATAATCCGATTTTTCGGCTTTTACTGCCGCCTCTATTGTTTTCGGGCTCGGGTTGGAGATTGAAGTAGGTGGAAGTCCTGCGTAAAGATATGTATTATAGGGCGAATCATTTTTATAGTCAAGTGCTGTCAGCTGTGGACAACTCATAAACCTCCCATAGCACTTAGCATAAATAAGAGAAGCATCCACCTGTAAAGCCATACCCGCTTTCATTCTTTTTTCGAGAATCCCGGCTCCAATTCTCTGTTCACCATAATCCGGTATTTCTTTTTCTAATATAGAAGCAATTATCAGTTTATCCAGTAGATTTTTTTGACTGCCTTGAAAAATACTAACTGCCTTTTTTTTAAAATTATCCAAAAATTTTTGGACCACCGCCTTTATGTTTGAATTTTGGGTAAAATTATAAGTATCCGGCAAAAGGAATCCTTCCAAAGAACGCGCCTCGGCAAGCCACAAATATTCGTCTTTAACCAGTCCTATATTAAAACCGATTAAATCACCTGATTTTATGATGGAATTACCGCTCAATTTATCATCAATTTCCTTTAAGGTCATTCCGGGAATGATAATTACCTGGGTTTCTTTGGGTCCGGAGACCAGAAGCCGGGCAATCTCACTCAAGGATAAATTGGAACCCAAAAGGTAATGGCCTGCCTTGAACTTATCAATGTCGCCCATTATAAAGCTGTAAATTTTAAACAGCGTTTTAAATTTAATAAAACCCTCTTCTTTTAAATTCTCGGCTATCTCGTCAAATGGCGCGCCGCTTCTTATCGTAAATTCCCTGATTTCGTTATTATCGGTAAAAAATCCGTAACGCGCGCCGCTAAAAAGGAGCAAAATGATTAATACTCCTGCTAAAATTATCAAGCCGATTACTAATCTGCTCTTTAAAATCATATTGAATAATAATATCGGGCATTAAGCCCGATCCATTGAGATACTGTTTAATATAGCCAATAAAATAAAGTTGGTCAATAAACTGGAACCTCCATAACTCATAAAAGGGAAGGTTACTCCAATAACCGGAGTTAGGGCAAGATTGGAACCGATATTAAAAACAAATTGAACAATAAACAAAATCGCCGCTCCAAGACAAAAAAATCTATTAAAATTATTTTCCGCATCAAATCCGATTCTGATAATTCTGTAAATCAGGTAAGTAAAAATTAAAATCAAAAGAAATCCGCCGAGAAGCCCCCATTCTTCCGTGAATGCCGCAAAAATAAAGTCCGTTTGCGCCTCCGGGAGAAAACCAAGCTGCGACTGACTGCCTTGACCGAACCCTTTTCCGAAAATTCCCGCTGAGCCAATGGCAATTTTCGACTGAATAACATTATAATTTGCGCCCAAGGGATCGCGGGTAGGAAAAAAGAAACCCATAACCCTATCTTTTTGATAATTCTCTAAAACAGTGCACCACATTATTCCGGTAAAAATCGCAAAAATTAAAATCGCCACTAAAAGATGCCGCCATTTTATCCCGCTAACCAAAAGAAATCCCAGCCAAAGCGCGAAAATGACAAGGGCTGAGCCCAAATCCGGCTGAATAGCTATTAAGAAAGCCGGTACGATAAAATAAATGAAAGATGAAAACAAATTGGAAACTTTAGCAATGCCAACATGCCGCCGGCTGAAAAAATTTGCGTAAAATATTATTAAAATCAACTTAATCAGCTCGGAAACCTGGAACTGAAAACTTCCAAAAACTATCCAACCCTTTACTCCTCGGATTGACGGAGCAAAAAAATAAGTCGCGATAAGAAGAATTATTCCGAAAACATAAAGCCCAAAAACAACGCCCCTGTAATTAATGAAAGGCCGCCAGTCAAAAATGACCAGTAGAAATAAAATAACCAAAGAAACCGCTGTCCAAATAATTTGCTTATGAAAAAGCGCCGGGCTGGTACTTGCCAGGCTTGTCAGCCCCGCGGCAACCAAAACCAAAACCGCAATATTCAATTTCCAATCAAGCGATTTTAAAAAATTCATCTGTTTAATAATAAATCAGCTGCTTTCAATTTACTCCCATGGGTAATTTTAATACCTCATCAAGAACAGACTTAAAATCATTGTTTTCTTTCCAAAAACGTTTAAATACAGTTCGCTGAGCCTCATGTTGTGGATATCCAAAATCCTTTGGAAGTTCTCTTTTTTCTAAAATTGGATTAAGAAGAACGGTTGCGGATTCCTTTAGTGTATGAATTTGTTGATCATTAAAACCGGCCGCCACACATTGATCCCAATAATATCTATGAAAAAAAAAGTGCATAAGTTCATGATAGATATTAGTGATACCCCGTTCTCTGTTTTTTTCTCGAAGAATAAGAAAGAAAAAATTCTGTTGTACATTGTACGGCGCGCGATGAAATGTTGTTATATATACCTTAATAGTATCTGAAGAAAATGTATTCTTAAATAATTTTTCTAAATCCTCTTGAATCTGATTTACATGCACTGTGTTATTTAGCCAATCTATAAAAGATGAGACTTTCCCAGTTTGATAAAAATTACTTTCCAAATATTTTTTAAGTATTTTTCCGTCACTTATTTCATCTTCAGAAATGTCTACCGGAAGAAATTTTTTCCATTCAACACCATAACTTTTTCGAGTTATTGAAATTTGCCAGTTATTGATATCACGTTGAATGTCTTGAATAAAAATAAGTTGCATATATTGAATACCAAAATGTAATAATCGTCAATTATTATGTCGAAAAATTCATCTGTTTTTATTTAAAAATTCTTTTATCAATTTAATTTTCTCCAAATCTTTTTCTCTTTTTTCTCCCCTGTTTTCTTTTTGGGAAAGCTTTATATAAAACTCTAAATATTGTTTTGGTTTTAAATTATAAAAAATCGCCCCATCCATCTCTTTTTTATCAAGGTTATCTTTATCAATATCGATTATTTTAACATCGCTTATTTTAATAAAAGAAACAAGCGGATTTTCGGGTAAATTTGCTTTACTAAAATCCTCGTCACTTAAAACAAAATCCAGGTCGTTGGATTTTCCGATATCCCCGATCGCCAAACTGAGCCCGAAAGAACCATAAATTATCAGTTCAACTCCTTCTTTATTGAGTTCTTTAACGGTTTTTAAAAATAAATCAAATAACTCCATCACTATTATTATAGTCCTAAATTTCCATTCGCGATAAGGCGCCTGTTTTTCTTTCGCAGATAGTTTATATATCCAGCAACTGCAATCATTGCCGCATTGTCTGTAGAAAAACCTTTTTCGGGGAAAAATACTTTAATTTTGCTCCGACCCCTTCGGACATCGGAGTTAATTCTTAATTTCAAGTAATTTCTCAAAAAATTACTTGACGCTACGCCGCCCGAAACCATAATTGACTTCGAGCCAAATTCCTCAACCGCGCGCAAAGTTTTCCCAACCACAACATCAAACGCAGCTTTTTGAAATGAAGCCGCAACGTTTTCTTTTTTCACTTTTTTATTGTCGCGTAAATAATATAAAACTGCCGTTTTCAATCCCGAAAAGCTGAAATCATAATTTTTTTGATTCAACATCGGACGCGGAAAATCAATTGCGTCCGCGTTTCCTTTTTTCGCCAGTTTTTCTATTTCCGGCCCGCCTGGATAAGGCAAACCGAGCAGGCGCGCCGCCTTATCAAAAGCTTCTCCAATCGCATCATCTCTTGTTTGCCCGAGTATCTTGTAATGCGTCAAATCTTTCATTAAAAGCAAAATTGTGTGTCCCCCACTAACTACCAAGGCTATTACTGGAAACAATTCTGAATTTTTAATTCTCAATTCTGAATTAGTTTTTTGATTCAATAAAAAACTATATAAATGCCCCTCCAAATGGCTGACGCCGATAAGTTTTGATTTTTTAGGCGCGTTTTCTTTCGCAAAATTAATTCCTGTCCACAACGCCGGTTCCAATCCCGGCCCGACAGTAACACAAAGCAAATCAATATCTGATTTCTGATGACTAATATTTAATTTTTTAAACAATATAGGTAAATTCTTTAAATGTTCTCTTTTTGCCAAATTCGGCACCACTCCTCCAAACGGCCTATGGATTTCAATTTGAGAAGAAACCAGATTTTTCAAAACTTTGAATTTTAATTGTTTTAATCCGCCTTCGGCGGAAACCAAAGCCAACGCGGTCTCGTCACAACTTGTTTCAATTGCCAATATTTTTATTGTTCGCTTCATCTTTTGAATTATATAAATAATATATGTTTTAAACAAAGATAAATAAACGGCTCAACAATTGTTGAGCCGTTGAAAAATCACTTTGTTTTTCCGGTTTTCTGGTATCTCTCCCAAATAGGCAGCCATTCCTTACGCAAGACGCCGAGCATAATTACATCCCAGCGCCGACCGTTTTTAAACATCTGGCTGCGTTTTCTACCCTCTTCTTTATATCCGCACTTCAAGTTATAACTGCGACTCCGCTCGTTAAATTCAAACGCCTCGGAACAAATTTTCTCCAAATTAAGCGTGTTAAAGGCAAAACTTAAAAGCAACATCTTGGCGTCCGTACCATAACCTTTTCCCCAAAGATCTTTCTCGCCGATAACAGTTCCAGTCATTGCCGTTCTGTCTTTCCAATTAATGTTATGAAGTCCGATATTACCAATATACCTGCCCTCCAGTGTTTCAATTGCGAAAACAATATTTTTATCATCCTTGCCAATCTTATTAAACCATTCTTCCTCTTGAGCTTCGCTTTGCGGCAGGCACCAACCTAAAAAATAATTAACTTCCGGGTCATTAATCCATTGCAAACAACTTGTCAAATCCGTTTTCTTATTCAGCGGGCGCAAAATTACTTTTTTGCCCTTTAAAAATACAACGCGGTTTTCATTACTCCTATCCGTTTCCATACTGCCCTCCATATGAAATTATGAAAGTTCAACCGAGATATCCCGCCAAAAACAAGATTGCCCTCGGCACTATCTCGCCGGGGCAATCTTTTTATGAAGTATTGATTATTTCCTATTAAGTCCTAATTCTATTATTTATCTTATTATCTTTTAAAATTGTCCCGGTGAAAAAACGCCATAAGCCCAGCCGTAAAGCGGAGCACAAATAACGGTATTCATATTGGACAATTTATATTGATGCATATTTTTATTATTATCTATATTATCTATATAATATAACGAACAACTTGTCAAATGGTTTCGCTAGGGATAAAAATAACTTATAATAATCAGCATGAAATCCAATACCCCGATAAAAAACAAACTCAAAAAAACTAGCTTACCATTAATAGAATTGAATAAAATATTAAAAAAGTGGAAAAAATCTTTTATGCTTAACGATTGGAGCATCAAACTAAAAATAGCTAGCTTCAAAAGAAAAGATTTTAGACAAAGCGGCGATATAAAAATTAACCTTAAAAATAAAAAAGCTGTTTTATTAATAACGAATAATCCCTTTAAAAATGAAGAAAAAGTTATTATACACGAACTAATACACCTACTTCTTTGGGAATATGATATTTTTGCGGAAAAAACAATCCTAAAAGATTGCAAAAAGCTTAAGGGAGATCATATGAAATATATGAATAAATTAGAAAAAACAGTTAAAGAACTAACCGATATTTTTTACAATTTAGATAAAAAATACGGGCAGACTAAGTCTGCCCGTAGGTAATGCATTTGTTGCCATTACCAAAAACTAGCTACCGCGACAACATGCGGCACTACACACCGGCATCACGATAGCCCGGTTTTTTACTGCGCGAATAATCCTCATGCTAGCACCTTCTCCTTTCTGGCAAATTGATCTAAATTTATTTGATTGTAGTATAAAATCTTCACAAATAAACCTAGATCATGCCTAAATTCATTGCACGATATCCTATTTTTCCAGAAACGAAGCATATGACACCCGCCCATACATATTGGGAGAATTTTACATATTCGACATTCTGGAAAAATTAAAGGATCTCTCTCAATAAAAGCATCAAATTTCCTCTTGTCCCACCGTAAATAACCATCCCTGCTAATTTTCCCCATGTTTTCCTTATCACTAAAAGATTCTCCGCATTTATAGATATTTCCCCGCGGATCAATTATCGCATGCGTAGGGTAATCGGCAATACAATATCCCATGGATTGCAAATTATCAACAAAGGGTAATACTATCCATCCATTTTTTGCAGCCTCATAATAATGAGATAACATCTTTTTTCCAAAACGAACAGCTTCTGGACAACTTCCCTCACAGGAATTTGACTCAGATGATATAACCGGGCGAATGGAAACCTCTACTTTATTTTTAAGACCAGTCCGTTCTAGAGCATTATAAATAGTGTAAGATTCTTTGAGATTTCGATTAGTCACATTAACCCTCACAAGCACATGAATTCCATACCCAACGGCTTTTTTAATATTTTGAAGAATGGCATTAAAAGTTGGACTTCCATTCTTCAAAATTCTAGTCCTGTTATGATTTTCTCTAGGTGCGTCTAGAGTTATTTGTAGATGCGACATTTGAAAAGATTTTAAGTATTTTAAAATATCATCATCTAGTAAATAACCATTTGTGGTCATTGAGACAATGTACTCAATCTGCGCTTTTTCACATAATATAGCGATGGCATCGTTTAACTTTTTAAGAAAATTAAACGACAGAGTTGGCTCTCCTCCATACCAATCAACTGATATCCTTTTCGTTTGATGTGTTATACCTTCTATCATTTTGAGCACTTTACTTCCAACCAAGACCGACATAAATAGATTTTTTCTTGGCTGAAAACAGTAATCACACATAAAGTTACAAGCCTGATTAAGCATTATTGAAAAATGCCACGAATCAAACCAGTTTATTCGTCTTTGAGTAAGAATTCTTATCCTGTCAAGCTCATCATTATCATCATCGACAAAAAAACCGCCATCTTTTAAAACAGAAATAAAGTCTTTTGGTATATTATCTAATGATCCACTTAAAAAAGCATTCTGTATAACATCAAAATACTTTTTTTCAAATGCTAAGAGTGCCCCAGAAAGAGAATTATAAACCAAAATATCATCAATATTCCTTACAACTATATTAAAGATAGACGATTTCATTATTTATCTCCATGGTTGTGGGTTATTTATCTTTAGACCATAAATAAGTCCTCTAGATAAAAAATGATTCTGTTGAAGATATCCTGTTATCAAATTTTTAAGGTTCATATCTGTACTTAATAATATAACGAACAACTTGTCAAATGGTTTCGCCGGGTAGTAAAAATAGCTTATAATAAGCTTATATGAATCCTAAAATAATAATATCTCCTTCTTCTAATTTACTATTTTTTATTCAAAAAAAATATGAGAAAGGATTGATTAAACTTAATTTCCAAAACTATTTTAACGATAAAAATATTGATTTATTGTTTTATAAAGAAACAGAAAAAAAACTCAAAATACAAATAGGCAAATCAATCAAAAAATCAAAAAGGGATACATTTGAAAAAAAACTTGCTGCCATAAAACCATTTTTTAAATTGTATTGGGAAAAAGAATCCAAAAATCTTAATTCCTGGAAAAAATATTTTCGAAAGAATCACTCAATATTACAAAATATAGTTTTAGACATAAAAAAACTGACAGGAGTAAAAAATTTCAAAATTTCCGAAACGCCGATTTATCTAATATCCGATCCTGTAGAAAAAAGTAAAGAAATTAATGCTTGGTTTTCTTGGACGCCTAAAAAAAATTTCATGGTAATAGAAATACCGTACGGCTTAAAAAATCCGAATATCCTCTTTCCGATAGGAATTTTAGCTCATGAATATTTCCATTTAATACTGAGAAAAAATAAGAAATTTATTTTAGAAAAAAACAGGATCGTCCGTAAAAATAATAAATTACTGACTAAATTAGCTAAAAGAATGCCGGCAAATATGTTTTTCGAAGAACTATTAGTCAGCTCTTTTATCCCAGAGGGATATCTAGGGAAAAAACATTTAAAAATAAAAATCGGAACACTTACACAAAAACCTCGTAAGTTATTAGAGTGGAGAAGGTGGGTCGCCTATAAAACAAAAAATAGGGTAAAAAAGTACGCTGACAATAATAAAAAAATAGACAGGGAATATCTCAGCGACCTAATTAAAATCATAAAATAAAAAACCTCCCTAGGGCTTACCCCAGAGAGGTCAAAATCATCGGGCAACTATTTTCTGTTGGCCCAATGACCCTTATCCCACGGACCTTTCTTTCTTGCCGTTTCCGTGTTGGCTTCTTCGCGGGCCTGGATTAAAACCTTCGGAATGCGCATAGCGCCTACTCCTTTCTGGCAAATTGATCTAAATTTATTTGAATGTAGTATTGAAGAGATATCTAATAGACGCTAAAATTAATATGGAGAAAATTTGCCATGACCCCCAAAAAACAAAAACATATTATTTTGACTGGCGATCGCCCCACTGGTCCTTTACATTTGGGTCACCTTGTCGGTTCACTCCGCCAACGAGTCGAACTCCAACGCAATAATAAGCAATTTATCATTATTGCCGATGCACAAGCGCTCACCGACAACGCCGAAAATCCAGAAAAAATTCGAACCAATATCCTTGAGATTGCCCTAGATTATCTGGCAGTCGGTATCGACCCGGCTCTCACAACCATCTTTATCCAATCACAAGTACCGGAGCTCACTGAACTTTCTTTCTATTTTTTAAATCTAGTTACGGTGACACGCCTCCAGCGCAACCCAACAGTTAAGGAAGAGATTAAGCAGAGAGGATTCGGCACAAGTATCCCGGCTGGATTTTTAGTCTACCCCGTGAGTCAGGCGGCTGATATTACCGCCTTCAAGGCGGATCTCGTACCAGTCGGCGACGATCAACTTCCTATGATTGAACAAACTGTTGAAATCGTACGTACTTTCAACCGCACTTACAAATGCAAAACACTTATTATACCTAAGGCCGTCTTATCAACAATTTCACGACTGCCTGGAATCGACGGTAAAACCAAAATGAGTAAGTCATTAGGAAACGTAATTTCCCTAAAAGACAGTGAGGCCGTCATCCGCATGAAAATAAAGACGATGTATACAGATCCAAAACATCTCCGAGTAGAAGATCCGGGCACCGTAGAAGGTAATCCAGTTTTCACCTATCTTGATGCTTTCGACCCTGACAAAGCTGGGTTAAAAATTATAAAAGAGTATTACCGCAAGGGCGGGCTTGGAGACGTCAAGGTAAAGCAACGACTCCTCGAGGTCTTACTTGATGTACTTAATCCCATTCGTAAACGCCGCGAAAATTTCGCCAAGGATAAAGGCGAAATTATGTGTATCCTACAAAAGGGAACCGAAACTGCCCGAGAAGTGGCTGCTAAAACACTGCATGAAGTGCGCGCGATTATGCACATTAACTATTTCGAAAGCTAAAAATGATTAAAACTTTTTGAAAAACAATATTTGTTTCGGAAACGAAATCAGCTCATTGCTATTCTTATTTAATTTTATTATATACCCAAAAACCGCCCTATAATAAGGGCGGTTATTTTTAACTCTTATTTACTTCCAAATTGGAATTATTTCGCGGAGCCAGGGAAAAATTGATTTAGAATTATTTCCAAGCCGTTTTTCGTCAAAAACCGCTTTTGGGACATATGGGCAAATTTCTTAAATAGGCTACTTCAAAATCTAAAAAATCCTAACAAATATTATGAAAATCAGATATTTTCCAGAGGGCCATCCCATTACCAGGGTGGTTTTTTCCTTTATTTCTAAAATCTGTATTAATATATTTAATATATGGAGGCAGATTAAATGGTTTTAAATTTAGATTTATGGGTCTCCATTTTCCTTTTTGGGTATCAATATTCTCAACTTCATAAATATAAGTTGTGGTTAATAAAAAATTTGAACCACTTTTTTTAATATTATTTAAGGACCTACAAATTTCTTTATTTTTTAAATGAATAAAACAATCTCTAGAAAAAATAAGGTTTACCTTTGGTAGGCAACTGTTTATAATATTTAATTCAATAAATTTTTTATTTCCCCCGCTATGTTTTTTATTATTTATCTTAATCAATTCACTTACTATATCTGCGCCAATATATTTGTCTAAAATAGATAAATCAATAGTCCGCATCCAGTTAAAATCACCGCAAGGGATGTCTAGTATTGTACGAATGTTATATTTTTTCAATATTTCGGGAATTGTCTTTCTTATTCTATGAGTTTGTTTTATTTCCGCACCAGGCCCAGAAACAGATTCCCTCGATTTCCAGTAGTTGGTTTCGAAAATTGTGGTAAATATCTCTTTATTCGTACGACTATGCCTTGTCATAATTAGCTCAAATTAAAAAGTTATTTTACTCCAACAACATAAAGACTAGCCCATTGTCTTTTTGGGTTTGCGATATGGGGTTCAAATTTCCATTTTTTTATTTTATTAAAACCAGCACACTGAAAAAGAGATTTAAGCTTTTCAAAATCATATGCCCAGTAATGGGGATTATATTCCCGGTCATCGTCCTGATCCCTAAAATGATAGTTGACTAAATCAATATAAGTATTAAAATGTTTTAGACATTTTCTCTTTAAATACCATCGATTTATTATATACCTCCAAAAAAATTTATTTTTCTTCACATAATTTTTGATTAGTAATTCACTATCAGGAACGCCGATAATTAACTTCCCATTTTTATCCAAAACTCTGTAACATTCTCTAATAAATTTTTTAACCGAAACCGGATAATCAATATGTTCAAGAAAATGCTCTGAGAAAATTAATTCTGCGTAGTTAGATTTTAAGGGTAATCCTTCTCTAACATCAAAAACTATATCGGCGGGAGAATTTATATCTATATTTAAAAATCCATTTAGTATATGTCTACCTCCACCTATCTGAATTTTTTTAGGTAGAACTCTGTATTTTTTTAGTATATTCTTCAACACATAAGAACCATAGATATGGTTTTTATACAAATTTATTTCTTTTAAAAGCATTCTCAGGGCTCGTTTTAAACCATGGGTTGATGATTTATTTTCAAGTAATTTAGAAGCGTACGCTTGGATAAAATTTATGTTTTTATTAATGACAATCTTCTTGTTTTTCATTTTCTATTTAAATATAAAATTAAGAAATTGAGAAATAGTCGTTTCTAACTTGCCATTATTGTTTATGACAAAATAGGGAATTCTATATTTTTTCGAAATCTGCTGTGCTTTTAATGAAGTTAGGTTTAAAAATGTTTTAATGATTTCTATTTTTTTATTCATTAAAACATTATCAGGAAATAAATCTCTTTTTCGACCAAGATTCACATCTTTTTTGATTCTTTGTAATATAATTTCCGGTTTCGCAAATAAAACAAACAATCCATCTAATAATGACATCCATTCTCCGGTTGTATCAACAATATTACCATTTTTGTAATTAAAATAATGAGCGTCAATTACAATCGTTCTGCCTTGAGGTAAACAATCTGATAAATATTTTGTCATCATAGTATTCATTTCCGCGTTCTTATATGAATCAGACATGTTCCGTAATGACTTATAATCTCCGGGTTGAATATTCAACCATTTCATAAATCTTTCCGATCCATAATAAATTTCGAAATCAGGCCTGCATCTAGATAACTCCTTCATAAAACTAGTCTTACCGACCCCGTTAACTCCGCCAACAAAAAATATTTTATTATTTTTGAAAGCTATTTTGGTTTTTTGGTTTAATTTAGGGTTTCGCATGCATATTTGTATACCTTAAATCTACCAATTTAGGCTCAATTTTAATATCAAGTTCTTTCATTGGCTCAATATATTTAAAATCTGCGTCATCAATATATTTCCCGTGATAAATTTTGTAATTTAAATCAGGCAAAGCTGGGTTAATTCCGATTTCGCCCTTTGGTATAACACCATTAAAGGGTATAGAGATATCCATATGATTCCAATAATTCCATACTTGTAAAGCCTTACTCTGGTCGAAATAGAAATAGAAACTTGGATATCTGCCAAAATTCCTTAACTCTCTATGAATTAAATGCCCCAAAAGAGGACTAGCGTGGTGACTTAAATTAATAAAATCCCATTGAAATTTATACCAATTTACTTCGTGACTGTTTTCGCTTAGTAATTTCGTGTTTGTCCAATAAATTAAACGTTCAGATATGTATTGTTTGAAATGATTAGAATTAAAATTGGTAAATATATTATTATGCTCTATATAGTTGATAACCGAGTCGATATTGGGCTGGAAGCTACTTATTTTAAAATTATTTTTCAACTTCGGCTGTAGAGCATACATTAATTCCTTATATGTTGGGTTATAAAATTCGCCGGCATCGGCATATCTTCTTGCCTCATTATTATCTTGAAAAAGGAGGATATATTCAGTGATTACCTCGAAGTATAAGTATCCTAAAATCGGCAAAAAATTTATATTTTCTATAAAAACTTCAAGAAATTTATCCGTATTAACTTTTTGACCCTTAAAATAAAGCTCACCGCATAAAGTTAAATAATCTAGCGAACGCCTTATCCTTGAAACCACTATTTTATCAAGTTCCGACCTCTCTTTATAAGATAATAAATACTCAAGTTGTTTATAAATAGAATAATGGATATTTCCTAGTCGTAAATAGTCGATACCTATTAAATTATGATGGGTATGTTCATTGACGTCAATTTCAAAAATTAATAGATCTGGTTTCTTATTCTTAACACCGCCCAAAATCATCGGTGCTTCAACATCATTTATATAAACACCCAAATTATGCATTCTCAAACGATTACTTTCTAAAACTAGGGGCGAACAATAAATGCTTCCAACAAGGCAACCTCCACTTGCAAAAATAATTCCATTTTTCTCAATTTCGTTAAGATTGTATGTATTATGAACAAGATAAATTTTTCTTGATTTTTTAAGAGTATCAAAAAAAGAGTTATTAATAATGAGATGCCCATTAGGGGACTTGCTAATAACTCTTTGTCTCCATTTAATCTCGTCCGCCTCAATCTTAGAACTATTATCAACTGATTTTCGTGCGTACATATTATAAAACACATGCGCGTCTGCCCATTGAACAATAATGTTATTATTTTCTGCCATGTTTATTATTTAAAAGAGTCAAAGTCATCAGTACAGCTTTTTTGCTATCATTAATTTCTAAAAATTTCTTTTCACTTTCTAAAACTAACTCGTAGGCAAATAACTTAGCTTCCTCTGAGGGTATTAATGACAAGTATTGATTGTTAATCCACCATTTTAGCTTTGGTAATCTATATCTATCTAGGGCATCTCCCGATTTTAAAAAATCAACTACAAATTTGTTTTTTAAATAATTAGGATAGCCGGAAAAAACATTGTAATCTTTATTGTGTAATAAAATTGCCGCTGAAATACTATTAATATCAATTTGATTATTAATATTTTTAAAATATTTTAAAATCTGATCTTGTTTTTCAATAAACCATATATTGGCTCTTTCGGCATGTTCATTATCATTTTTATCATTTTGTCTACGAAGATCGTGAAGTAATCCAGCTATAAGAACACTAGTAATTATTTTCTTATTGGATATCCTATTTTCCTTAATTAAATAAGATATATTAGCAATAACCCTTAATATATGCCTAAGACCATGAATTGAATTAATATTTTCACTTCTTAAAAACCAGTCTTCAGGTGGAGAAAAAGATAAAACCATATCCATGGCAAATATTGCATAGTTTTTATTAAAATTAGAAAATAAAAAATCTGGTTTATTACTTAAAATCCAATTAATGGTTTCTTCATCCATTAATTGATTATCTGGTAAATTATCCTGCTCTGCCAGAGAAATTAAACTCATTTTTTTGTTTTTTTATATTCCATCTCCGCTTTTTGAGTAAATTCTTTAAGTTCTTTATCGGTCATTAAATGAATACCTAATTCGTCCGCAACTTTTTTGATTTTTTCTTCAGCTTTAATCTTGTCTTTTAAATTATTTATCATAATTTCTAATTCTAAATGATAACCCCAATGACCGCTGTATTTAAGTGCGATTTCTACGCTTTTATATAAATAATTATGCCGTTTCTGAAATGAACACATAATATTATCGGTGATTCCGAGTACCTTAAATATTTCTATTGCTTTATCTATATCGTTTTGGTTTATAAAAATATGAGTCTCCTTAAAACTACTTCCATTTCCGATTTTATTCGCCTTAAAAACGATTTCCGCGCTCTTTTTTGAAATATTATTTACAACCTTTAAAAGCTTGTCCGGTATAATAAAGAAAGCGACATCTTTATTGTCCTCGCCCAAATCTTTAGCGTTCCTGGCTAAAAACTTTTTAAGTTCGTTATATCGGCTCTTGTCTATAATCGACCGAAATTCTATTTCTATTTTAGGCATAATTGTTTTATTTTTTTATTATATAGCAATTTACAATTAAAAATAAAAGGGCGTAGATAAATCGCATATCATCTACGCCCTATTTAATTACTCATCTATGCGAATAATCTTAAATTTTCTTCTGTTTTCACCATCCTTTTCCTCTCTTATATCATCAACTTCCGCGCCAATAAATAATTTACCAAGAGGACTCGAGTAGGATATTCTTTTTATTTCTCCATTCCACTCACGCCCAGTAGAAATAAAATAACTAGATATTTCATAAGAAAATGTTTCTCCTGTATTAATATTAAGAACAATGAATGTTTTGCCAAAACGTATTTTCCCATCGCGAGGAGGAAAAAAATCAATGATTTCTGCGTCAGCCTGAATATCTAAAAGCCTACTAAGCTCTCTAGACCATGCTTCTGACATGTTTTGCGCGTCATAAAGAAGATTATCGTGCCATTGATCACCGCTTGAATCCACCACTCCTCCAATACTAGCAGTAATTTCTTTTACCCTCTTTTCAACCCCCGTTATCTTCACGCAAAAATCATCATAATCTTCTTTCTGAAATAAAAATTTTTCTCTCATATTTAGCTCCTATATAAATACTTCAGTTTTTAAAAGTCCTATATAACACTAAAAAAATAATGCTAATTTTAATATATAGACATTATAGAATTATGTCAACAAGCTAGTGTGGTATTCCAAAAACCGCCCACAATCAGGCGGTTTTTTTACTTTACAAACTTTTCCGCCGGAGGCGGATCCTTCTCTGAAGGATAACTTCCTTTTACTTCCAAATCGGGATTATTTCGCGGAGCCAAGGGATAAAATCAATGAAAACCGTAGTACTAAAGGAACTGCTTCCATCCGCGCCGCTGCAACTCAAAGTATATATTGTTGTTTCTGTCGGACGAACCACATTGCTTCCCTCTGTGTTAGAAACCGATCCGATATTATTATTTATGCTGCAACTATTAGCATACCGGCAGGTCCATTCCAGAGTTGATACTTGCGGAGGAACTATGCTTTCCGGATTTGCTGAAAAAATACACCGAGGAATTTCGCTCACCTTGACGCTAACACTATCCGAATCAGAACCTGATGAATTGGAACAGGCAATTCTATAAGTGTAGGTTCCTCTTTGACTCTTGGTAAATAATTCCGAGCCGCTAGTTGGTTTTACTCCACTCCAATCGCCGGAAGCGAAACAAGAAATGGCATTACTACTATTCCAATTGATAGTATAAGTGACTTCCGCCGGGTCAGAAGCGTCAAATGGGAATGAAACTTCTCCTGGACCTGAAATATTAACAGTCGGAGGTGGCGGGAGAACCGTCACTGAACAGTCGCCCGACAAACCCGCGCTGGTTACCGTAACTGTTTTCAAGCCGTCACTGGGAAAAGTAATATTAGCGGAATTCGGGGGGCTGGGGTTAACAGTTCCGTCTGCGCTCCAGTTGTAACTTCCATCTCCTCCTGACGCGCGAAAAGTGGTTTCTGTTCCTATTCCCACTTCATCTTCTCCCGGAGAAATTAATTGGCAAGTCGGGTCTTCAAATTCCGGTTCAGGCGGAGGCGCAACTTCAGAGACAATGGCAACACATAAACCTTTGTCATCCGCACTTTCCACTGTTATAAGTTTTGCCCCTGGCCCTGAGAAAGTAGCTGAAACAGGATTACCGGAAGTAGGAGTAATCGTCCCGCTTCCGACTAGAAAGCCCCAATTGTAATTTGTCCCATCGCCGCCCGAGGCAGTTATTGTCACTGAATCGCCAACTGTTGATATAAAAGGAGAAACAACACAAGTGGGTTTTGTTGGTTCCACAGGCGCTGAAACAAGCGTAATACATGCGCCCTTGAGTCCAGCGCTAGTTACAGTCACAATTTTCACCCCTGATTCAGAAAAAGTGGCTGAAACGGGACTACCGGAAGTGGGAGTAATTGTTCCGCTTCCAACCAAAAAGTCCCAATCATAATTTTCGCCGTCACCGCCAGTGGCCTGTATGGCAATAATGTCTCCTGTTTCAGACCTAAACGGGGTAATACTGCATTTTGGTTTTGTCGGTTCCGGAGGAGGCGGAGGCGCCGGGTTTACCGTTACAAAACAGTTGCCCGACAAACCCGCGCTGGTTATGGTTACGGTTCTCAATCCATCGCTGGGAAAAGTAATATTGGCAGTTTCATTTGATGGATTAACCGTCCCGTCTGCGCTCCAGTTGTAACTTCCATCTCCTCCTGACGCGCGGAAAGTGGTTTCTGTTCCTATTCCCACTTCATCTTCATCTGGAGAAATTAATCGGCAAGTCGGCTGGTCAATTGGAGGGGGCGGGACGGGTATGTTTATGTACGCGGAACCATTGCTTCCGTCAACACTGGTAACAGTAACAACTTTCAGGCCAGGAGTGTTAAAAGCAATGTTAAAATACATTCCGCCGGAAGAACCTAAATATGAAACATTTGGATTAATGGCTGTTTCGTATTGTGGGTCATAAGCTCCGTCATCTTGGGTTAACCAAGTATAACTTCCGTTTTGCGCCCAATCGCCCGTCAATTTTGAAACCATTAATCTAATACTCTTATCTGTTTGGGTTTCAAAAGGCGAACTCTGGGTTGCCGGAATTTCCGAATAAACATAATTTCTGCCGTCCCAGGTTACTTTTTCTTTAACCGCAATAGGAGCGGGGAAAACTTTTGCCCTTGTAACAGTTATACCAGTTGGCCCAGGTTTATTATTCCTTCCCCATAAATCAAAACCTATTCCCACAATCACGCGGTTTTGAGGGGCGCGGACAATAGCCCTTGGTGATACACTTCCATCTAAATTCTTACCTACATTTTCATCAATTGAACCATTTTTTATTCGGGTATATGTATTAGTTCTATTATTAATATCATCCAAAGGCGCGTATTCCTGATAATAACCGATATTAAATTCTCCAACTACGCCATAATCAATTTCCCAATTCCAGCCCGTGATAACATAACCCGGCTGATAATCCCTGAATTTTCGCGGGCTTGGTTGGCGAGCCCCACTACAAGTTCCCGGAGAACGTTGAATGTCTGGAACATATATTGGAGGGCCTTCAGGGTCATAAGGGTCTTGAGCATACCCGCCCATATCTATTGACCAAGTCCAATCGCTGACATAATCAAAATTAACCACACCGTTTATAACCGGCGCGGTTCTTATATATAAAGCGCAGTCCGAATAACCTCCTCCTCCAAGACCGACTCCGGTCAAAGCATATCCTTCTGGAACCTCTTGAATTCCAGCTTGCCCAATCGTTTCGCTTCCTCCTCTCTGGCCAACACCTGCCCAGCGCGTGCTGGCTAAAGCGTTATCTGTAAAATAGGTAAAACCAAAAGCAATAATAAAAAATATAAAAGAAAAATAAATAAGTTTTTTCATTGTTTTAATTTTCCTACTTACTTAATGATATGTCAATTACTTAATTTGGGGATAATAAAAAAAGCCCCGTAGTAGAACAAAGTTCACTACGGGGCAAAGAAGCGGTTCTGAAATAATTCAGAAAGCCACTCCGATTCCAGTTCTGACGTTGAACCCGAAGTTATACAGGTATCTGATTTCCGGGGCAACGATAATATTCTCTACCGGAAAAAAGTTCAAACCGAATGACAGGCCGACTAGGGGTTTGTAAGAACTTTTGGTCTCGCGAGCATGACCGCTTCCGTCATCAAACCACGAGGCAAATCGGAAGTGTTCTTCCCCAAAAAGACTCTCAATGTCATATAGATCTTGGTGATAAAAGGCATTGCTGTCAGTTCGGTGCTGAACAATACTTATTCCGCCAACGAATCCGATAACTGGTTCCACAATCAGGCGCGAGCCGTTTTCAGGCATCAAACTGATGTAAAAAGTGCCTGTAGCGACGCTTAATAGCCCGGATTCGCCAATATCGGCATAAGCGAATAATTCCTCTGGAGTGATATTATATTTGGAAATATCAACTCCAAAATAATTCGCGTCTGAAATAAAGTTTTGACCACTCATACCGAATATACGACTGGTTTCACCATTCATCTTCTGACCCATATAATCCAGACCAAAAGAGAATCGGCCGTCCATGCCGAAGCGAATACCTCCGCCGAAAGCAGGGTCACCGGAAAAGTCCCAGTCGGAAAACGCGCCGTTGGGAGCCAAGGACTTGGAACCGTAGGCGATGAAGGCGGTTTTCGCATTCGCGTTTTCCGCGAAAGCAAAAATAAAGCTGATGGCCACAAATATGGCCGCAATAAAAGCTGTGATAAAGCGTCTCATTTTTCCCTCCTTAAAGGGCGTTATCGAGAAATGAATCAAAAATTTACCAGAACTGGAATTTTTTGTATGTAAAAGAACTCTAAAACTACCTAAATTATACGGCAGATTTATATAAAAGTCAAGGGGAAATAAAAAATTAATCTTTTTTCTTTAGTACTGTAATAAATAAATTCTCTTTTTTAAAGTATTTTTTAATAATATCCTTTATGTCTTTATGAGAAATGGATTTTATTTCTCTTGTCAAATCATCGGGACTTATTAATTTATTATATAAAATCCATCCTCTTTTCAATAAGTCATTTTTTTTAAAAGGATCATTTATTTCCCTTTTCATTACATTAATGTTCTGTTTTTTATATTCTTCAATTACATTTTTTGTTAAATATTTATCAAGATTTAGGACTTTACTATTAATAACCGAAATAACTTTTTTAGGAGAAGCGGTGGTGGTTACTATATAAAGAAGACTCGCTTCTCTAAAATACATATTAAAAACAGATACGGAGTATATTAATCCCAATTTACGCCGCAGTTCGCGGTATAAAAGGGAAGTACGACGATAACCTAAATAACTAACAATAATATCTAAAGAAACTAACTCTTTAAGGGAAATTTTTCCAATCAAAATACTTAATGACACATAATTAGATAGTCCCCGAATTGGAATAGTAATATTTTTTTTAGAACTATTACCCGGCAAAAATTCAATAACCCTATCATTATTTTTATTATAAATAAGGGGCTTCCATTTTCTGGTTTCTTTTTCTATCACAGTACATAACTTTTTATGATTAATATTGCCAGTACAAATAAAAAGGGTTTTGTTTGGAATAAAAAATTTTTTATGGTAATCCTTGATATTTTTTATATCAGCCTTTTTAATGTCTTCTTCTTCACCAATAGGATAATTTGATAAAAAATGATCTTTAAAAACGTTTTTAACGGTACTCATCCATAAATAACCTTCCTTTCTATCCCAAATTTTCTTAAATTCTTCCAAAACGACTTTTTTTTCATTTTCCAGAGACTCTTTACTGATAACGGGATTCATGACGGCATCCATGATCAATTTACACATAAGTTCCGCCTTCCCCAACACAACTTGAGCAGACACATAAACTACTTCCGCATTAGTAGAGGCATTGAATTTAGCACCTGCCCGGTCAAGGACCAAGTCAATATCCGTAGAAATTTTACCTCCGCCGCCCCTAGCAAGAATATGTTCCAATAAGTGGGCGTATCCCCTTTGTTTTTTTTCTTCATATTTAGAGCCAGCCCTAACAACGGCCTCCATAGTGACAATTTCAGAGTTGAAATCTTCACCGGTAATTACAGTCAACCCATTATTTAATCTTGATTGTTTATAATTCTTCATTTTTATCAATAATTATAGGCTATTTAACTAAATAAAAAAGGGCATAATAATCAGTGACTATTATGCCCGCTTGCAATTGGCAACTTGGTTAACCAAAGTCGCCGTCATCATCCATTGTGGTGCCTTCGGGTGGCGGGTCGTATGACATAACTGCCTCCTTAAAAAGTGAAATTACGTATCGTCCGCAAAAGTGCGGGTTTTAAAATTAGTTTTCTATTCAAATAAATCATCTACCAAATGAGATAAAGCGGATTCTGTTTTTAGTCCTAAGGGATCTTGTTTATTATCACTTTCAGACCTTCCGATTTCTTTAATTTTTCTGGTAATATGTTCTAATTCCTTATCCATAATAATTTCCTAAAATATTTTTAAGTGAAACAGAATTTCAGATATTTGAAACCAGTCCGCCAGGAGCTGGAATTTTTTGTATGTAAAAGTACCCTTATATTCTACATATAGAATATAGTAAAACTATGAAAAAGTCAAGAGTCAAGAAGTTTGACAAAATGTATTTTACTTTGTAATCTAAATTTAGATCGTTAACAACTATACAAGTCCTGTATTAGGTTTTATCTATAGGCCCCCACTGGATAATTCATCCATCACTAATAACAGATGAACCTATTTGATAAAAATAACATCAGGCAAGAAAGGAGATGCTCTGTTATGGCCAAGTCGGCGCAAAAAATCGCCAAACGCCACATCATCAGCCAAGGCAACAGGCGTATTATCAAGGCAAACCGGGAAGCCATGGGCGCCATCAAGTACAAGGCCCAATCGTGAACTTCGGTTCTGCGCAAACGGGCAGGAGAACTAAATAATCTCCTGCCCTAATTTTTAAACCGCGCATCTTGAGGAGACAGAAATGAACATAAAACGTTTTTCCAGGGGTAAAAAGCATTTAATATTGCTGCCGGATATCCCAAAATGGTTTGTTGTAGACGATTTTGCGGACACCTTATTTAAAAAGATGTTCATTGATAATGTACCTATTAATGACATCATGTCAGGATTTCCAATTACTGAACGTCAAGAAGTTAAAGAAATATGCAAAATACTTGTTCATCTTATTTCTCTGGATAGTAATCTATCGAAAGAATTTAACTCGCCACTAACGTCGAAAACGACGGTCGCAATGATTTCTGTTACGCGCAAGTGCAATCTTCAATGTCCCCATTGTTATGTTGATGCGAGAGGAAGTCAGGACAACGAATTAAATCTTCGAGAGCATCAACGCCTCGCGCGCGATATATCGAATCAGCTGGCGACAAATCCAGAAGTAAGATATGGAATTAATTTGACGGGAGG
>SDBT01003276.1_pt1 | contig 28127 bp, 19 predicted proteins | sample 2277101 | NCBI WGS metagenome assembly SDBT01 (sample SAMN10404973, study PRJNA504765) | marine sediment metagenome | isolation source: marine sediment core GS10_PC15, 103 cmbsf | place: Arctic Ocean: Southern Knipovich Ridge | collected 2010 | reverse complement strand
GTCCATATCATCGTATGACGCAAAGCAGGGAAAGCCACCCGGGGTACCCAAAAGCATTCCAAGCGAGCTAAGCATGGATTTTGCCACCGCCGGATTTTTTCTATGTACGACCATAGCGTCCCGCAGATACGGGATGTCGTCAAAATCAACGGCCCATTGAATGGTACGAACCGCAAATAGTGCCACATCTGGATCAGGGTCAGTGAGCAGTTGACGGAACTGCTCGTGTCCGACCTTTGAACGGACTATGGCATCGCCCAGCATGGAACCAAACACACGGGAGTGTGTGGTTCCTCGGCTATATATCTCATAGGCTTCGCGCGGAGTCACGGTGAGTTTCTCGCCAGTGGCTACCGGCCTGCTTTTGGGCACTTGCTGGACAGAGCAAGCCATTGCAATACAGGCCAGGCCAACTCCCAAGATGGCAGCCACAAGACAAAGCTTCATTATGTTCTTATTCATGTTCTTATTCATGTTCTTGCTCTTCCTTTCTGCCGGCAGAAACAAATTTTGTGAAATAACGGTTAAACCGTAACATCCGAATGGGTTGTAGACAAGCGTGCATCCTGGGCCGCCTATGGCTTGCGCAGGTGGGCGCACAAAAGTGGTCGTCAGTTTTTGCATCTCGGAAGAATCTCAAAAAATTTCGCGGGGGTTACATCCCGGCGCGGCCGGGAGTTGTGGTCTTGGGTCGCCTATGGGCTACGCAGGATGCGCGCGCAAATCGGGTCGCCGACGTAATAGTAGAGGCGCTGTCTTTTATGCACCCATCTCATTGCCAACTACAGCAAGCAAACCGTGCCACCCAGTTTTTGACAAACCAATCTTTCACATCCGAATATTTTTGTAAGACGCAATCACGATTGTCTGGCGATCGGACATACCCACTGGAAGTAAGCGACTCCCTTATAGGCAAGACACTCAAACCCGCGGCCAATCCCCTCGGCCATTGAAGTAGATTGAAAAACCTCGAAGAATATTGAATTATCTCGAAGAACTAGCAAAAGAATTGAATTCGGCCGAAGGCCAGCGACAAACCGTCAAAGAAAACGCAAAGATATCGAAGAAAAACGAACGCCGGCCAACAATGAAACCCTTGTAAAAAAGGTTTCGCACCTTAATCTCGGCTGGGCGTTTAGATGTCGAGGTTTTTGACCTCGAGCGCGTGCTCTTCGATGAATGCTCGACGGCGTTGGACGTCGTCGCCCATCAGCAGCGTGAACATTCGCTCGGCTTCCTCGGCATCCTCGGCCTGGACTCGCAGCAGCACGCGGCGGTCTGGGTCCATGGTGGTTTCCCAAAGTTGATCGGCATTCATTTCGCCCAGGCCCTTGAAGCGTTTGATCTCGATGCCCTTCGAGCCGGCCTGGCGGATACCCGGCGCAATCTGAGAGATGTTGTCCAATTCCATCTCCTCGTCTTCGGAGACGAGGACGTACTTGGCGGCAGCCTTCTCGCCGGTGACGGATTCTTCCCGCAGGCCGAAGTAGTCTTCAATGGAGAGGCCGAAGCTTTTCAGTTGGCTGATAGCATCGGTGATCTGCTTTACCTCGTGCAGTTCGGCGCGTTTGCGAATTCGCGAGAAGCTTGGGCTGGCTTGTTCGTCGGCGTCTTCGTCTTCGGCGTATTCGAGCAGAACTTTTTCATATTCGGCCGCTGAGTGACAGAAGACATCTTCGCTGTCGATAACCAGCCAGTGCGTAGGAAGTTGGTCTGCTTTACGGTTGGCCATGAGTATTTCGAAGTCCAGGCCTCGACGCTGCAGTATGCGGATACTGTCGGCCAGCCGCTCTAAAGTGCTGATAAGTTCAGCCAGTTTTTCGCCGGTAAATTCCTGCACAACTTGGCCGTCGCCTAGGATGTCGCGCACCTCAAGTCTCGCCCCGTCGATACCGAGTTTGACCAGTGTCTTTCGCATCTGTCGCTCGTCGATGACATATTCCTTGTGTCGCTTTCGGCTGACGAGGTAAAGCGGCGGCTGGGCGATGTAGATTCGTCCGTTGGTTATCAGCGGCTTCATGTACCTGAAGAAGAAAGTCAGCAGCAGCGTGCGGATGTGGCTGCCATCGACATCTGCGTCGGTCATGATAATGATTTTGCCGTAGCGGAGTTTGGAAATATCGAACTCGTCCTCGCCGATTCCCACTCCCAGTGCCGAGACGATCTTGGGGATTTCCGGGAAGGAGAGAATCCTGTCGAGCCTGGCCTTTTCCACGTTGATGATCTTACCGCGCAGCGGAAGGATTGCCTGAATGGCGGAGTCTCGCCCCTGCTTGGCCGGGCCACCTGCAGAGTCACCCTCGACCAGGAACAGCTCGGTAGATTCCATATCTTTGCTGCGGCAGTCGGCGAGCTTGCCCGGCAGCGACCCGCTGGAAAGTGCACCTTTTCGCCTGGTAAGATCGCGTGCCTTGCGGGCAGCTTCGCGGCCTTGCATGGCCTGGAGAACCTTGTTGACAATTTTCTTCGATTCGGTCGGGTGTTCTTCCAGCCAACTGCCTAATGCTTCGTTAAGTACTTGTGTAACAAAGCCTTCGACTTCGCTGTTTCCGAGTTTCGTCTTGGTCTGGCCTTCAAATTGCGGCTCGGGCACCTTAACTGAAATTATCGTTGTCAGCCCTTCGCGCACGTCGTCACCGGAGGGGGTTGTGCTTTTCAGCAGCTTTGAAGATTTACCGTAGGCGTTTATCGAGCGGGTCAGCGCACTTTTGAAACCGGATAGATGCGTTCCGCCTTCCAGTGTGTTTATGTTGTTGGCGTAGGTGAAAATTGTCTCTGAGTAGCCCTCGGTATATTGGATGATGATATCGGCGACGAGTTTATTTTCCTCGTCTTCGTGGTGGATCATAATCGGCTCATGAATCGTCTGTTTGCCTTCGTTGAGGTGGGTGATAAAGGCCAGCAGGCCTTCGTCGAACTGGAACGTAACGGACTTTTCCGTTCGCTCATCTGTAAGGTTTATACATACGCCTTCGTTTAGATACGCCAGCTCCCTCAGCCGCGTTACGAGAGTCTCATACTTCATCGAGATTTCAGGAAAAATTTCATGGTCAGGCCTGAACGTAACCTTCGTGCCCGTTTTCTTGCGCTTGCCGATTGTCTTGATATCGTCTTTCTTTTTGCCTCTCTCGAACTGCATGTGGAAGATATCCCCGTCGCGGCAGACTTCAACTTCCAGCCATTCGCTCAGCGCGTTAACAACCGACGCACCCACTCCGTGCAACCCGCCGGAAACCTTATATACTCCGTGGTCGAACTTTCCGCCGGCGTGCAGTTGGCAGAATACAACTTCCAGCGTCGATATACCCTCAGTCGGGTGGATACCTACTGGGATTCCTACACCGTCATCGCTGACTGAGACCGAATCATCCATGTGGACCGTGACGTCGATATTCGAGCACCGGCCGGCCATGGCTTCATCGATAGCGTTATCTACAATCTCCCAGACCAGATGGTGCAGGCCTCTGGGGGTAGTGTCGCCGATATACATACCAGGGCGTTTGCGCACAGCCTCCAGGCCGCGCAAAACCTTGATCTGGGCTTCGTCATAAACGCCATTTACTGGCGATGTTTTTACGGGGGCCGTATCCTTGGCCGTCATATTATTCCTCTTCCTTAATTGATTAGCCGAATGCAAGTTCAGAGTCTGAATTTACCCCCCAGACCTGTATACTATCATACCCTTTATATTGTCCCCGAAATGGCTCGCCAAAGCCAGTATAAACACCCCAAAGACAGCCATTTTTGCCCCTTATAACGGCTTTTAAAAGGCGGTGTTATTGCACGCCGAAAAGAGGTGCTGTAACTTGCTCAACCGGGATTGGTTTCTGGCCTTTCTTAAATAGGGCGGGCTACTTGTTGCTGGGTGCCGTGGTTTGACGAGCTTGCGAGGCAACCACGCTGACCGCAATCGTGGTTGCGGCTGACGCTACAAACCAAGCCACCGGTCTCAGCAAATGTTTATTTTTTCCAGCAAGTTGCATGATTCACAAATACAAGTGATGATGTTCCTATGTCAAATAACTCACTAATAAACCTAGACTTGAATCAGATTTTCCAATTGGGCAGGTTCTGTTGTCTCCGATGGGTGAGGAGTTGGCCGGAATTATAGATGCTCCTCAGATCGAAGAGATGAAATCCTATGTCATAGAGCATTATCAAAAACAAGGCTTCGTACTGGAGCAAAGTTAGACCGTAGGGTTGGCAGCTTCGCTGCCGACGCAATCTTACGGCATTCGTTCCGTCGGCAACCGGTTCGACAGGCTCACCGCAAGAAGTTGCCGACCCTACTTTAGAGCTGTACTTTTTCTAGGACTTATTAATGACTGACCAACTTGAAAAATATCCATACTTGACTGAACATCTGCCCGGCATCGGCGGACGTATTAAAGAAACTTCCGACGATTTCCAGGTGGATGAATTGCCCCTCTACGAGCCATGCGGCGAGGGGACGCACGTTTATTTCCGTATTCGTAAGGTAGGCATTCCTACACCCGTTGCCGTTGATAGGATCGCCAGATATATGGGCGTCCAACCGCGTCAGATTGGACTGGCTGGCATGAAGGACGCCCACGCGGTAACAACTCAGTTACTGTCTCTTGAACATGCCGAAATCGAAAAGATCGCCAAGTACAAAGACCCTCAGTTAAAGGTGATCTGGACGGGCAGACATGGCAATAAACTCCGGCCTGGCCACCTTGCGGGCAACCGGTTCTGCATAAAGATTCGTGGGGTTGGCATCGATCAGTTGGCCTCGGCGAGGGAGATTTTCGACGTCATGATCGAAAAGGGCGTGCCGAATTATTTCGGCCCGCAGCGGTTCGGCCTGAGGGGCGACACGGGCAAGCTGGGTAAGTTACTGATAACCAATGAGTTGAAAGATTTCATCGCACTTTATCTGGGCCAGCCCCAGGCCGATGATCCGACGGAGTGCAAGGCCGCCCGTGACGCCTTCGATGCCGGATTTTTTGACCGTGCCAAAGAACTCTGGCCGAGGCATTACGCCAACGAGCGAAAGGCTCTTTCAGCCTATAAAAAGAAGTGCCGCCCAGGACCTGCCATCGCAGCGATAGACCGGCGGATGAAAAAACTGTACGTCTCTGCCTTTCAGTCGGAGATGTTCAATGAAGTACTCGCAGCTCGCATGCCGGAAATAGATAAGGTCCATCCCGGCGATCTCGCTCAAAAGACCGACACCGGCGGGATTTTTACCGTTGAAGATCCCCAGACGGATCAGCCAAGGGCAGATCGGTTCGAGATCAGCCCGACCGGGCCGATTTTTGGTTATCGCTCCAGCTTGGCTACCGGCGAGCCGGGTAAGATTGAACAGCAAGTGTTGGCTGATCACGGGATGGCCCTGGAGGACTTCCGTAACGTCGGGGCGATGAAACTCAAGGGCACCCGCAGGCCTTTACGGTTCAAGCTGGACCGAGCTGATATCTCAGCCAGCCTGGACGAGCGGGGGGAGTTTATAGAACTCTTTTTCACGGCTCCTTCCGGTTGCTACGCCACGGTTGTTGTAGCTGAGATTACCAAGGATGCGCATGCAGATCAGGTGTAAGAAGCCAACCTCACTATGATTAGAAAAAGTTGTATCGGCCTTTTCGCCGATAGATAAACCAATCCTATGAATGGCCTGGGAACAAAAACTGTAATGCTTATGGGCCTGTTGCTGGCAGGCGGCTGCGGGAACTTGTCCCAGCGAGGCCCGTTGCTGCTGGATACCGCCGGCATCCATCCTGAAGTAGATTATGCGAATCTGGATCAGGTTCTGGAAAGAGCCCTATCCAAAGACAGGCGGATAAGGCCTGGTCGCCTCAGTGAGGTTGCTAAGGAGTTAACTGCCCAGTTGCAAATCTTGGCTGTGACCGGTCCGACAATTACCCCGCAGCTATTTGCCAATGACCTAGAGCAACTCACCTACTGGTACAACTCTAGGGCGGCGTGGTCTATAAAGCTGATCGAAGCGGCTGGGTTTCCTAAAAAGCTACCACGGGGTGGAATCGCTGGGAGAAAATTCTCGCTGGATGGCAGGTTGATGACACTTAGCCAGATAGATAAGGAGATTGAAGCCCTTGCAGGCTGGAAGGCTGTTGTTGCAGCGCCATCGGCGATGATGGATCGGGCATCGCTGCCGGAAAAAGCATTCTCAGCCGATCAGGTAAGGGGTTTGATCGATAAACGGTTCAACAGATTTATTGACGATGGCGGCGGGGTGGTTGTCGATATCCCCGCCATGGAGGTTTTGATTCCGCCGGTTCTGTGGCAATACCGGATGAAGCTGACCGGCAAGCACAATAGCGACTATGGGACGGAAGGGGCGAACCTGCTGACTGCACTGGGCCCTTATGTAACAGGATCGGCTCGGCGGAAATTGCAGAATGCTATCGGCTATGAAATTGTCCCAGCTCCGCCAAGTCGCAACCTGGCTGTTCTTGGCGGAGGCTGACCTGGTTGAAGATCAATTTTCACCGTGACGCTTTTGCCAAAGGCGAACAGCTTCAGGTTTGCGGGTGTAAATAGGCAGGAGCTTGGCCGGTGCTGTGAACTTACCTGCCTTGGCGGCGGCCCGGCCTGCCAGGTAGACCCCCTCAGCTTTCGGCAGGTGAATATCGTCGTCGGCCGGCGCGGCAAGGGTTATTCCCGGCCCGGCAATTTCATGACGCCTGAGTCCCTCGCCAATTACCAGCACCGGCTTTGGCGCGTCTGCTATGAACTGATCGACGGTGAGTATTGAAGGTTCGCCCCCAGGGGTTATCAGGCTGCCGTCGCGCTTGAACAGTGTGACGTAAATTTCTTCCTTGGCGTCGAATACCACGGCGAGGTTGTCCCAATCCCGGTCGCGGACATTTTCGGCGATGGCCTGCGGCGTAGGAACGGCCACGCATTTAAGATTTTTTATCGATCCGGCGAGTGTTCTGGCGACTGTAATTCCTACGCGCAGGCCGGTAAAGCTTCCAGGCCCGGCAGAGACGTACAGTTCATCCAGGTCCGCCGGTTTCAGCTCAGCGCTGCTGAGCATCTGATCCAGGTAGGATACCAGGTGCATAGCCGACCGTCTGGATGCGTCGAAGGCCTGGCAAGCGATGATCTTATCGCCGCAGCCCAAGGCAACTCCGCCTCCGCGGCAGGAAGTTTCAATTGATATCGATATAGGTTTTTTCATGGTGTTTTTACCGCAGGCGATTGTAGAACCTATCGGTTGGCGGGCCAAGGTGAAAACTTACGGCCCTACAACGCATTTGACAGGGTGGAGTCCCAGCGGCTAGCATACCTTGGGCGTTTTGTCTGACTGCTTGGGTTCGCAAGCTTCCAGCCAAGCTGCCGGTACGGGATAAGTCAACCATGATAGCAGTAATAAGCGACATCCATTCAAACACGGACGCTCTGAGGGCTGTGCTGGCTGATATTGCCGAGCGCCGCGTCGATCAGATTATATGTCTGGGCGATATTTTGGGCTATGGCCCCGAGCCAGGGGAGTGTCTGGACATGCTCATGGAACATGCCTCGGTTACGTTGATGGGCAATCATGACTTCGCGGTCTTATATGAGCCCAGGCAGTTTAACATCGCAGCTGAGGGTGCGTCTTTCTGGACCCGCAAGCAGCTCGACGACGAACCGGACGAGGCCAAGCGCAATGCCCGGATTAAATTTGTGGGCGCTTTGCCGGTAAAATATACCCGTAGCGGCGAGGAATTCGGCTTCGGCGAGATGGCCTTTTACCACGGCAGTCCTCGCAGGCCCATAAACGAGTACGTCTTCCCCGAAGACGTCTATAACAACCCCAACAAGGTTCATGCGATGTTCGAGCGGTTCGAGCATCTGTGTTTCATCGGCCACACTCATGTTCCGGGCGTGTTTTTGGACCCGCCGGATTTCTTCGGTCCCGATGAAATAAAAGACGTTTACGAAGTCAAGCCAGGCCGAAAAGCCATGATAAATGTCGGTTCGGTCGGCCAGCCTCGCGATCGTGATAACCGGGCGTGCTATGCTCTGGTTAAGCGAGGGGCAGTACGTTTCGTGCGGGTGCCCTATGACGTCGAATCTGTAATCAAGAAAATAAATGCCCTGCCGGAGTTGGACGACTATCTGGGAGTCCGCCTCTCTGAAGGACGCTAAGGAGCGACGCGTTGGATACTAAACGTTTTGGCATGATGGCAGCTATGATTGGTGTGGCTGTTATGGTGATGTTATTTATGTCAAAGGCCCAGAGAGATGCCCCTCAGCCAACTGACACGCAAGAGAATCCCCCCGTCCAGGTAGCCGACCAGATCGAATCTGCGCCGCCCGTCCAGGCTGTCGATCAGAGTGAACCTGCACCCCCCGCCCAGGTAGCGGTACCCCAGGCCAAGCCTTCGCCGACGCCAACCCTCGGCCCGGCCAGCCCCACCCGCCGACAGTGGGCACAGGACAGGCACCCAGCCAGAAAGCTGACCATTGGCTCGCTCGATCCGGACTCACCGATACCGTTTCAAGTTGAACTGGTTACTCAAGGCGCCTCGATCAACACCGTCAAACTCGCCCGCCATTTCGCTACAGATGCAGACAAGCGGCTGTACAACGAAAAAAGGGACGACCCTGCCGGCTATGCCGCCGCTAAAGCCGCTGACCCAAAAAAATACCAAGGCCATTACTCGTTGCTGAATCCCGTGCCGGCTAAGTCCAAGGTCTATCGCTCCCTCGCTACAAACATGCTGACGGTTAAGATCGGCGGCCAGACTTACAGGTGGCAGCTTGATCAACTGAACTGGAAGGTAGATTCTGACGGGTCGGACGATCCGCATACTATCAGCTTCTCTTATGTGTTGTACCGTGATTACAACTACGACAAGCCCAACTTGCAGGCGGACGAGGGGCCTTTCCTGACGCTTATCAAGACCTACTGGGTTACTCCAGAAGATCACTCGATTACGGTTTCGCTCGATGCGATCAATCATTCGCCCGAGAAGGTTTCGATCTCCCTCGATCAGTTCGGCCCCACGGGCATCCCGCGTGAAGATCTCCGGACAGATCAGCGTAAGGCTAAATACGCTTACCTGGACACTGAAAAAGGCATTGTTGACCCTTTCATCAAGCCGATTACCGAAATCGCGCCAGGATCAAAAGAAGGCTTCAGGACCGGCAGGAAAATTCCACTAGGTAAGTCCAGCAATGCAGCTGACCCGATGTTATGGCTGGGGTATACGAACAAGTTTTTCGGCTCGATGTTGTATCTCAAACCCATTGAAGCCGATCGCCTGCCTGCCGCTTCTTACAACGCCAGCTTCTACCTCATGCCACTACCCGAGACTGAAAACTCTCGGACGTACCTGACCGGCCTGGATATCCAGGAGATTTCCCTCCCGGCCGGGGCAAAGGTGACGATGGAATTTGACCTTTTCGCCGGCGCCAAACGCATAAGGATGTTCACTAATTCCGAAGCCCAATTCTATAAGGACCTGTATCAGGAACTCGACTACATATCGACTATCGATTTGCGTAGCAGTTGTACATTCGCTTGGCTTTCTTTTGGGATGATCTGGCTGCTGCAGAAGCTGTCCTGGCTGGCGATGGGTAACTACGGCATCGCGATCATGGTTCTGGTGGTTCTGGTTCGAATATGCCTGCATCCACTGACCAAGAAGGGTCAGGTTTCGATGATGAAGATGCAGAAGCTTGGCCCCAAGACTCAGGCCCTCAAGGAAAAATACGGCGATGACAAGGAAGCACTCAACAAAGAGATGATGCGCATGTACAAGGAACAGGGGGCCAGCCCGCTGCTTGGCTGTTTGCCCATGATGCTCCAGATGCCGATCTGGATCGCGCTGTTCAGTGCACTGAATGCGTCGGTCGACCTGCGACATGCTGCGTTTTTCCCGGTCTGGCTGACCGACCTTGCCGCTCCCGATGCCCTTTGGGGCCCGTGGGATAAGACGCTGCCGATACCCTGGCTCAGTAATCTCAAGACCTTCAATCTGCTGCCGCTTCTGGTTACTGTGGCGATGTTCCTCCAGATGAAGATGAACCCGCAGATGTCGGGCGCCCAGACTCAGACAAGCCCGGAAGCAGCCTCGCAGCAGAAAATGATGAAATACATGATGCCGCTGATGATGCTGATGTTCTTCTACAATGCACCATCGGGGCTGAATCTTTACATCATGACTTCCATGTTCGCCAGCATTGCCGAGCAAAAGATAATTCGCCGTCACATCAAGCAGAAGGAAGAGGCTGAGGCAGCTTTGGAAACGCGGGTTACTTTGCCCGGCAAGGCTGCCCGGTCGACCAGGCCAAAAAAACCCAAAGGACCAAATTGGGTAAAACGCGGTTAAAGGTTAACAGCCCGGCCAGGCGTTATTATAAAAAGGACCAAATTGGGTAAAACGCGGTTAAAAGGGTAACAGCCCGGCCAGGCGTTATTATAAAAAGGACCAAATTGGGTAAAACGCGGTTAAAGATTTTAGAGTCTTTTCAACTTCTTTTGTAGCGTTTGAGCTGGTGGCGACTTCGGCTGTCGGCGGTGGTGTGGGGGCTGTACTTCGGCGAGAATAAAGCCGTCGCGTCGCTGCAGGTGTGCCCAGCCGAATGAAGGAAGGATCATATGGCCAGGAACGCACTCAAACCGCTGACCCATCTCGGTGTCGACGCGCGTATGGACAAGGTGGTTATCCCCACATACCTCGCCGGCCCGGAAGATCCGAACCCCACGCTGTTCGGTAAGGGCGTCAAGGCGGTCTACCCGTACACGTCCCAGGACTCTTTCACACAGGAAATCCGGGACCGCACCTACGATGCTCTCGTGCTGACGTCGGGTTTGATGGAGGTTACGATCCTGCCGGACTGGGGAATGCACCTGTACCGAGCCATAGATCGCACGACCGGCAGGGACATGTTCCACTGCCCGGCTGTGATGAAGCCAGCCAACAACGCCATCCGAGGCGCCTACGTCGCCGGCGGAGTGGAGATGAATTTCCCCATTGGGCACAACGCGATGACCTGGAGCCGGGCACGGATTCATCTGCACAAGACGCCCGAAGGCATAAGGGCTCTGTTCGTCCACATTGACAGACGCTCAGGTACCAGCATGGCCGCCGGCGTTACCCTGACCGGGGATTACCGCGGATTGCGATTCGACCAGTACTTGTTCAATCCCACGCCGCTGCCCCAGCCTTGGTATTACTGGCTTAACGCCGGCCTGGCGCCGCATTCATCGCTTAAGTTCCTGTTCCCAACGTCTCAGATGCTGGGGCATTTCGGAAGCTTATTCCTGGAGACATGCACAAAGTATCCCTACCCCATCCGCAATGGAGTCGACTACAGCAGCAACATCGAGGGGCCCGAGCCGGTAGGCCTGTTCAGCCCCACCGGTCAGCCCGGCTGGTTCGGGGCATGGTATGATCACTGGCAATTCGGCGTAATGCGGTGGGCGCAGCCCTGGGAAGTCGCCGGCCAGAAGTTCTGGTCATGGGGCAACAGCGAAGAGGGCCTGCTGTGGGGTAAGATCGCTGCGGACATGGATATGCCCATCCCGGAGATCCAGAGCGGCCGGCCCGAGACGCAAATGGACAGGGGTGTCCTTGCGCCCTATGCCAGCACCTCGCACAGCGAGTGGTGGTTCCCCGCTTCCGACATACCCGGCGTAAAGGCAGCCTCGCGGTACGGGGCAATGACCTTTGAGCCCCAGGGCCCGGCGACGCGAGTTTACATCAGTCCAACTGAGGCTGTGCAGGATTGTAGGATACGGGCCAACGGTCAGGTCTTCGGCGACTCGGTCGACCTTTCGCCAGGCCAGCGGGCAGGTTGGACCATCGAAGTGCAAGCCCAGGCCATCAAGGCCCTGGAACTTCTCGGAGCAGGTGGGGTGCTGATCACCTGGTCGGATACCGAGGCGCCACTTGCGGCAAACGTCGAGGGCCTTTACGACAATCCAAAGCCTCTGGACCAAATGAGCGGCGAGGAGCTTTTTGAGAAGGGCTTTAGGTACGAGCGCAAGCAGCGCCCGGATTTGGCCCGGAGATGCTATGAAAAAGCACTGGTAGTGGATTCCTCACAATCCAAGGCGCACCTGCATCTTGGGCTGCTGGATCTCTACGCTGATGACCCCGACGCAGCGCTGCAGAATCTGGCGAAAACCTTGTTGACGGACCGTCAGAACGATGAGGCGCTGTACCTGCACGGCCTGGCATCGGAGTGGACGGGACAAGATGCCCAAGCGGAGGCGGATTTCTGCCGGGCAGCTGCAACCGGCTCGATCTATGTGGTCCCGGCCATTGTTCGGCTGGCGGTGTCGGCTCTTCAGTCCGGCGACCTGCTACGGGCCGAGTCCATCATAGATTCCGGCCTGGCCGGAAGTCCCGCCCAACCGTATCTGCTCTGGCTCAAGAGCGTCCGGGCTCGTCGCCAAGGCAATATCACAGACACTGAAGGCTATTGCAGCCAGATACATGATCGTTTGGGTGAGAGCCTACTGATTGAACTGGAAGAGGACTTCGCCGGGGTGCGGGACCGGGTACAGGTCATCCGCGCAGCCGATGAGACGGAGGACGAACTACTTATCGCAACGGCGCTGCACTACATAGAGGCTGGGGCGACAGAGGACGCGATATCCTTGCTAGGCAAAGCTGCTTCCCCGATCGGACAGGCCAGGGCCGCCTACTTGTGCCAATGGCTTGGGGGCCCCTGCCTGGCACCAGATGGTAAGCACAGATTCTTCGGCTGGGGCAGACCGATGCGGCTGGCGTTGGAGTCCGCTCTTGTCGAACGTCCAGACGACTTTACGGCAAACTTTGCGTTGGGCTGTCTGCTGGCTGAGCTGGGACATCTGGATTCCGCAGCTGCTCACTTGTGTCGGGCTGTGGCGTCTGGTCCGAGCGATTCAGTCGCCAGGACAGCGCTGGGCGAAGTATATCTGCGAGTCTCCCAGTCAGCCGAATCGGCAGCGGAACTGGAGGAGGCTATTGCCGGGAAGCCCGTCAATCCCAAGGCATGGGTGCTGTTGGATCGGGTACTGGGACAAACCGGCCGGAGAGACTCCGCGTGGCTGGCGCGGTTCAGCCAGGCGCCGCCGGAGGTTCTTGCCGATGAGAAGGCTTGCGAAACTTTGGCGAGGCTCATGGTTGATCTTGGGAAGTTCGACGCCGCTGCCAACGTTCTGTCAGCGAGGGTTTTTCATCCCTATGAACTGGGGCATGGCCTGCGGGGCCTCTGGTCGCGAGCGCACCTGGATAAGGCGGTGGCCTCTGCCAGAAGCGGCGATTACGACCAGGCCCGCAAAGACATCGCCAAGGCGCTGGAGTATCCCGAGAACCTGCAACTAGGCCGGCCACTTCGACGATCGGATGCTAAGACACTATACGTCGCCAGCCTCATCGAAACAGAGGCTGGAGACCTTGAGGCAGCTCAGGCCCACTTGGCCCAGGCCATCCAGCAGAACCAGTCAGACCCGGTCCCGACCGAACCGTGGTCCATCCTCGCCATGATCCGCTTGGGCGAAAAGCAGGCGGCCATGAAGAGGCTTGAGGCTGTCAAGTCCCAGGTACGGCTGTATCTGGAGTCGCAGTTCCAACCCGACCTGAATGATCGCCTCCAAGAGACTCTCGAGCAATGTCGGATGATCCGGGAAGGCTGGCTTCCTGAACTCAAGGACATATCAGACGCACAGGAGTCGCTGTAAAGGCGCTACTAGGTTTACTGAAATCAGTCTAGAGCATATTCCTTTTCTTTGTAGCGTTTGGGCTGGCTGGGAGCTTCAGCTGGCTTACGTCAGGCTGCATCAATGATGCCAATGCATCATCTGCTTCGCCTTCGGTGCCAGCTTTGCCGAAGCGGCGCCCATTGAAGCTACACAAATACGCAATAGGCTCTAGTGAGTTCGATTCATCCCCAGATGAGGTTTTCGGGAGGGACAATGTTAATTTTTCAGTTTTCCTCTTGCCAATAGAGGGCTTTGCCGATATATAAGTAAATACTTACTTATTAAAGGAGCTTCAAGTGGCAAGACCTGCGGCCAAAAGGTCGTCCATAGAGCAAGCAGCTATATCTTTGTTTGCGAGAAAGGGTCTGACTTCGACCACGATAAAGGACATCGCAGCAAGCGCCGGTGTTACTGAGGGTGCGTTGTATCGGCACTACTCCGGCAAGATTCAGATGGCCTGGGAGTTATACCGTCGGGAGGTCGAGGTATTTCTAGCGGGGCTGAGCCCGATACTGGATCAGGCCGGCCCAACGACCCAGGAGAAGCTTCTGGCAGCTGTCAGGTTCATTTATCAGTATTACAAAGATGCCCCCGAGACGCTTGTTTTCGTGCTGCTTGCTCGCAGGAGTTTTCCACAGAAGGATACCTCTTTCGAGCCTGTCGATACCGATCCTGACGATGTCATACAACGGTTTATCGAGCGGGAAATGCCTTCCGGGAGATCGAGCAAAAGTAACGCTGTCCTCCTGACAGCGATGCTTCGAGGTGTTGTGCTCGAGCCGATACTTATGCACCGCGATGGCAGGCTCAGGTCCCACCCGACTGCCCTGGCTGAGAAAGTTGGCGCAGCCTGCGTGGCGATATTGAAAGGACTCTCTGCATGAAAGTATTGAAAAAAAGGCTTCCTCTGTTCGCACTGGCGGTATTGTTCTTGCTTCCTGCCGTTCGGACGGCCCTGGCTGTGAAAATGGAGATCATGCCTGCGGTTTTGTATCCGCTGTTTCAGTTGCTGATGATTGCCTTGCCGATTTGGGTCTGGTCAAAGCGTGGCCTGTCCCGCAGAGATGTTTTCGAATCGATTGGCGTCAAGCGTACCAGTGCATTGGGCGGAGTGTTCATCGGCTTGCTGATGGCTGGGACGATCATAGCCGGTTACTACACGATGTTTCGTTCAATTATCGATCCATCGCCGGTACTGGATAAGGTCCAGTCGCTGGGTTTGTTGAAATGGTATTGGGTGATGGCAGTGGTAATGTCGCTTTGGAACTCGTTGTACGAGGAGTACTACTGGCGTGCGTTCCTGGTTTCGGAGTTGGGCAAATGGACAAAAAGTACGCTGGCGGTTTGCGCCATCGCCGGGTCTCTGTTCGGACTGCATCATTTATTCGTGCTGGTAAGCCTGTTTGACCTGCCGTTGGCGATACTGTTTACCCTGGGGACCGCCGCAGCTGGGGCAGTCTGGACCTGGATGCGTTGTCGCGGATATTCCATCTGGGACTGCTACATCAGCCACATCATAGCCGACTTGGGAATCTTCTGGCTGGGCTATGACCTGATCCAGAGGGCATTATGACCGATCAAAGCCATACCAGCCAGATTCGTCAGGCCAGAGGAAAGTTTGTGGCCATGGCGGCTACATACAGCCTCGGCGTATTCAATGACAGCTTCTTTCGTCAGTCAGCCATGCTCTTGGCAGTCAGTGGTGGCGCCAAGCACATGCAGGGCTGGATCATGGTTATGTTCACGGCCCCCTATCTGATGTTTGCTTCTCAGGCTGGTTGGTTGGCAGACAGATTCCCCAAGCGAAATGTTGTAATCGGTGCAAAGCTTCTGGAGTTGTTGGCAATGCTGTGCGGTGCAGTTGGTATATGCATGGGCAACTGGAATTTTATCCTGACCATGGTTTTCGTCATGGGGCTTCAGTCTTGTCTGTTCAGTCCGGCGCTCAATGGCTCCATTCCGGAGTTGTACCCGAGTTCATACGTAACGCAGGCCAATGCCATGTTGAAGGTGGTGGTTACTGTGGCAATCCTGGGGGGGATTTCGATATCAGGGTTGGCGCTGTCTCGGAAGGGGCTGGGATGGGCAGATATACCACTTGGCAGATTGATCGTTGCCATCTCGGCTGTTTCGGTATCGATCGCTGGTGCGATAGGCAGCCTTGGTGTGCCAAGGCGACCTGCGGCCAATCCGCGATCGTCGTTTCCCTGGTCAGGTCCGTTCCAGACGCTCAAACAACTTACGGTAATCAGCAAAGACACACTCCTTGCAAAGGTGGTGGCGACCAATACTTTCCTGTGGTTTACGGGGTCGGCGATTGTGCAGTTGATAAACGTTCTGGCAATGGAGCAATTCGGCTGCGCAGAAAACATGGCTGGGTACATGGTGGCTGCGGAAATTGTTGGAGTGGCGGTTGGCGGCATTGTTGGTAGCCGTCTTGCTAAGGGCCTGCCGTTATCTCGTTTCTTGCCTGGGAGCGTCTGCGGTATGGGAGCTGTGCTGGTGTCGATAGCGGCACTTCCTGGTGTGTCAGAGCCGTTCCGTTTGCCTGTGGCTTTCGTCTTGCTCATGGCGATCGGCGTTTTCGGCGGGATCGTGATGATTCCCTGCGAGGCGTTTGTGCAGATTCGCGCGCCTCGCAATCGCAGGGGAGTCACGATCGCTGCGACGAATTTCGCCGTCTTCAGTGGAATCATAGTATCGGGTCCGGTGGCAAATGTGCTGGCAGCGAAGATGGCCCCGACGTCTGCGATGGGAGTCATAGGTGGACTTTCTGTCTTGGTAGGCCTGTGCCTTCATCAGGCAATGAAGTCAAACCAGGAGATTCAAGCATGATTTTCAAGATGATGATACTGCTGGCCAGGTTTCTGCTCTGGTTGCGATACCGCGTGCGGGTACGGGGCCTGGACAAGATTCTCCGCACCGGCAAGGCGGGCATACTGTTCCTGCCCAACCATCCTGCCCTGATCGACCCGATTATCTTGATGACGCGACTATATGGGCCCTTCAAGGCCAGAGCTTTGGCCGACAGCCGGCAAATCGATCGGTTCCTGATTCGCTGGTTTGCCAAGGGTCTCAACGTACTGGCTATTCAGAACATGTCCGGCCTCGCCGGCTCGGACAGCGATCAAGTTCACAAGGTGATAGGCCGTTGCGTCGCGGCTTTGCAGGCTGGTGACAATCTGGTGCTGTACCCGGCTGGACGAACATATCGCCAGAAGACCGAAGATCTGCGCGGCACCAGTGCAGTTGAGAGAATCCTTGGCGAAGCGCCCTCCGCACGTGTCGTTCTTGTTCGCACCCGAGGTCTCTGGGGAAGCAGCTTTTCTCGCGCTTCGGGCTCCGAGCCGTCCATTGGGGATGTGCTGCGTCGCGGGCTGGGCTGGCTGCTGCTCAATGGTGTGTTCTTTGGCCCGCGGCGGGAAGTGACTATCGAGCTCGTCGAGCCCTCTGACATGCCAACTCAAGCGGATCGGATGACAATCAATCGCTACCTGGAGAAGTTCTACAACGAAGATGCGCTGCCCAATACCTATGTTCGGCGTACCATCTGGGAGCGTGGCGACCCGAGCCGGGTTCCCGAACCCGTCAGGGAGTACCTTCCTGGGCAGCTGGAGTCAGTACCTCCGGCCACTCGACAGATCGTCACCGAGTTCCTGGGGGAACTGACGGGCTGCATGGATTTCGATGACAGTTCCCGACTTGCGCATGAGCTGGGGATGGACTCGCTTACTGCTGTGGAGCTGGCGACCTTTCTTCAGTCGGAGTTCGGCTTCGCCCAGAGCAATATCGAGTCCCTTCAGACTGTGGGGGATGTCATGCTGGCTTCCTGCGGGCAGTCGTCAGCATCTGCCAGGCCGACACTGAAGAAGATTCCGCGAAAGTGGTTCAGCCTGGCTCCCACGCCCGACAGGCCGGAGGGCCTGGACATGATGACCGTAGGCCAGGCCTTCCTTACCCAGGCGCGCCGATGGCCTGACAAGGCAATCATTGCTGATCAGACCAGCGGCGTTAAGACATATCGCGACATCGTGGTGGCAGTACTTCTGCTGAAGGAAAAGATTCGCAAGCTTCCCGGCGAGCGAGTGGGGATCATGATGCCCGCATCGGTCGGTGCTGACATCTTGTACCTGGCCACTTTATTTGCCTCCAAGACGCCGGCAATGATCAACTGGACGCTTGGTCGAAAGAATCTTCTGCATTGTCTGGCGGCATCTGGTGTGGAGCGAATCCTTACATCCGGTACTGTCGTTTCACGAATCCGCTCACAAGGATTGGACTTGTCCGGCCTTCAAGAGAAGTTTGTCTGCATCGAAGACATTGTGGCCAGGTTGGGCGTGTGGGAGAAATTCAAAGCGTTTGTTGCTTCTCGATGTTGCTGGTCGGCCCTGCGACGTGCCGCCAATGACATGTCTGCTACCGCAACGGTGTTATTCACTAGCGGCTCTGAGAGTGTTCCCAAGGCGGTCCCGCTTACACATCGCAACATGCTCACAAACGTCCACGATGCCTACGATTGCTTTGAAGTCTCCAATCAAGACGTCTTTGTGGGCATCCTGCCTCCGTTTCATTCGTTTGGCCTGACCGCGTCGATACTGCTGCCCTTGTGCCTGGCCGTGCGATGCGTATACTACCCGGACCCGACAGACGGCGGAGCAGTTGCGGGAATCATAGATGCATACAAAGTGACGATTCCTCTTGCCACCCCAACATTTCTCGCTGGAGTCATTCGTTGCTCGCAGTCCAGCCAGCTCGATTCTGTCCGGTTGGTGGTTACCGGCGGGGAAAAATGCCCGGCAAGTATTTATGCGGCGCTAGGCAGGCACTGCGGGCAGGCGATCATACTGGAAGGTTACGGCGTTACGGAGTGTTCGCCCATTATCTCGGTGAACCATCAGGACGATCCGCGCCCCGGCACGATCGGCAGATTGATGGGTTCGCTGGAATCCGCTATTGTAGATCCGCAGACGAACAGGACCGTGCCAACTGGCTCACAGGGGATGCTGCTTGTACGGGGAGCCAGCGTTTTTGAAGGATACATGGCCGGCCCCTCGGAAAGCGTTGAAACGCCTTTTGTCGAATATGCAGGCCTCCAGTGGTACCGCACGGGGGATCTGGTTGTCCAGGATTCAGACGGTTTTCTTACGTTTGCAGGCCGACTGAAGAGATTCGTCAAGCTTGGAGGCGAGATGATCTCGCTGCCTGCTATCGAATCGGTACTTTCTGAACAGTATGGCGGCGACGAAGGACCCGTCCTGGCTGTGCTTGCTGATGGCGACGACAACGGCGTTGAGATAGTCATGTTCACCACCAAACCCATCGACAGGCAGGCCGCCAACCGTACCATTCGCCAGGGAGGACTCTCAGGCCTGCACAACATCCGGCGTGTCATCGATCTGGAGATGCTGCCGCTGCTGGGCACAGGAAAAGTGGACTATCGCGATCTCAAGTCGAAACTGAGAACTGCTGATGGAATTGACAGCAACTGAACTGCTGACAAAGTACTGCTACATCAGCCACATCATAGCCGACCTGGGAATCTGAGGGCTGGGCTATGACCTGATCCCTGCAACCTCCTATAAGTAAAGACGGTCTGTCAACGGCAAATTTTCCACACACAGAATCTCGCTTTTGATTCCTTCGTCCGGCGGTTCATCCTTCTATAGCGGGTCGGTATCGCCGTCGGCCCACACCAATGAAAAATGACCAGGAATCTTCTGGCTGGTCCTTATAGCGGGGGGAGGAATCGCTTCGCGGCGCGTTCGCTGCGTCACTGCATGGTCGAACGACGGTTGGATATCCCAAGAGGGTCAGCTTTCCGGGTGCTGCTGTTTCCACCATTCGCGCCATCGTGCGATCAGACGTTGAATCGACATTTCGGTTGTCGGAAACTGCTTGCTCATCTTCTTACCGGTGATTGTTTCGATGGCGAGATTAACGGCCTTCCTTACTGCCAGGTCGGGATCGTGCAGATTCTTGATGAGAGCAGAAACTACTTCGCGAGAACGAAGCTTACACATCGCCTGGACCGCTGAGCGACGAACAGAAACACTACTATCGGTCAGGAGTGGTTGTAACGCAACGGCAAGTTCGGCCTGGTCCAACCAGCCGATACACGTTGCAACTCTGCATCGGACCTGTTCGTTCTCATCGGAAAGCATCCGTATAAGTGCATGGGAACTTTCTGCTCCCGCCAAATGATACAGTCCCCAAACAGCCGCCAAGCGAACGGATGCCGCCTCGTCGGTCAAAGCACCTTCAACTGCAGGTATCCCTTCGGTCATCTTCAGTGTTGTCAGGGCCTTAATACAACCTTGCCGCACATGCGCGTATGGTTCGTTTTTCATCCGCGAGATAAGAGCCTTGACCGATAGTTCATGGCGGATCCCCCCCATTGCACTGGTCGCATCCAGGCGTACAGCAGGATCATCACTGCCAATATCAGACAGAGCCCTGGCGAAAATGATCTTTTGGGCTGCATCAGAGAAATTCGCCACGCGCACCTTTTCCAGTTTCACGTCAATAAGGCCCGGCGTCTCAGTCTTAGCACGCCCACGACGCAACTCACGTTGTTTAACTTTTTCCTTTTTTCGTTCTTTCGGTTTTGGTGCGACCTCTTCTTCGCCATCATCCGGGGATAGAGCCTTTTCTTCCGCTGCGGCATCACTGACGACGGATGAGGGCTGAAGTTTCGTATCTTCCGGTGACTTGCATGCCCTTTTTAACTTGATTCTCGTTTTAGCTAGATCAGATTCCAGTTCTGCGACCCGTATTTTGGCGGTATCTTCCCTGACCTTGGTCTCATCAGCTTCCCGCTTCGCTGTCGTCCGAGCGGAAACCAAATCTTCTTTTTCCATTCGAAGAGCTTTCAGTTGTGATTTGAGCTGCAATTGCGCGTCCTCTGTCTGGCTGCGCGCTTTAACCAACTCTCGCTGAGCCGCAGTCAGATTAGATTGCAGAGCGACCGTTTTGGCAGTCAAGGTACTTTCCTGGGCTGCGGTCCCCTTGCCCAGTGATGCCAAAACAGGTTCTTCATACTCCCCCTTGATACGTCTGCCCACGGCACAGATAAGTCCGCGAACGGGACGCACAAGCATGTCTTTGGCAGTCGTAACACCCTTGGCCCCAAGGCCAGCGATCTTCCTACTGACAACGACCGTAGTTCCAACAAGAGCGCCCGCTTGTTCGGATGCACCACCCACGATTGTCGAAGACGTAGCTCCTTCACGTTCACGCTGCTTCGGAACGTTCTCGGATTGACTACTGGACTTACGGCTGGATGGCTGCTTAGCCATTATGGAACTCCCGTACCGTGCTACAAGATTTGCGATGAACGCTGTTCAAAAGCTTAAAAGGCCAGCCTGTTTTATACCGCAGTGCTTACTCAACAAGAGGCATATTCCCTCGGAAGCCCAAACCTGAAGGAACCGTACCAGACTATCCTGTGCAACGTCGGAGAAAACAATTCCGGCGTTGCTGTCTCCAAGAGAACCGGTTTTACGAATATGATCGGAGGCCCAGAACCACAACTTGTTTCTCACTGGGCTTATTCGTCCGTGGAATATCAGGCGGTCGACTTCACGGGCTTCTTGGGCTGCGTGGCGTTATCGTATCCCTTCTTGAAGGCTTCCTTTGCCTGGGAGGTTATCTCGCCTGCTTTCGAAGATATCTTATCCAGGGTTTTGGGTAAGACGCCGGGAAACTTTCTGCCAATTACTTCTGCTGCCACCGCACCGACAAAGACGCCGCCAACCAAGATTCCCAAATCCTTGAGCATAGCATTTCCTTTGTTTTCTTTTGCCTAATCGACTACTCGTCCTGTTTGCCTTCCGTGTCTTCTTTGTCTTCCGTGTCTTGGTCATCAGCCGGTTTCGACGAGCAGAAAGAATCCACAACGCGTTTTGCTGCGTTTTCCACCGACTCTATCAACTCCGGTTTCTTTGACCTGAGGAATTCCGTTCCGGCCGCTCCTAAAACTATACCTATAAATGCCCATTCAAGCATTTGTTGTCCACCTCATATTATGACTTGGCACAATAACCCCACAAGTTATAGACTAGACCGTACGAACTCCCCCAGCATATGTCAAGCAGGACTTATGCCAAAACAGGTTATCTTCTCGATGTCCGTAGGGAGTGCGTATTTTCCGTGTTCTGCCGGGCCGGGCCAATTGTTTTCGCCCTGAAAGCTGTTGGGAAAATGCCAATGCTGCCGATGTTCTAACATACCGCCCCACCGGTAAATGGGGCAGGACCGCCAGAGTAAGGATTGAATTTGTGAACGGTCATATGCCAGAGCAAGCTGCGGCGAAAGGCGATTGTCGCATTCACGCAGCAAACGGAGCAACCATCGTGGTCCAACAGTTAAGGCAAAGTGGGGCTAGCCCTTCCCGAAACTCTGGTCATAATATCCGGACAATTTAGTATTTCTTGTTATGAATCATCGAAAACCTATAATCAGTTCGCTGTGGGCGGTGGAAACGTCAGAAACAGATCAAGGAGATCATCTCATGCCGGCAACTCGGAAACGAACCTCAGCTGGGAAGAAAGGGACCAAGACAATCGCAAAGTACAGGAAGAGCGGTAAGGTTACTTCAAGCTCACCTGCAAAGAAGCGAAGGCCCCCGAAGGTATCGCCTGACGTGGACGTATTGGAACCTGAGGTTGCTGCGATGACGGAACAAAGCCCGGAGATGGCGGCTGAATCAGAGCTGGCCGACGAAGCGGGTCAACTCATCCCCATCGCGGAAAACGGCGAAACTGAGATGGATGATTTCCTGAATGTTGCCGATGAGACGACGAGCATTCTTTCGATAGTCAAGAGTTTGGAGGATCAGATTGACACGGCCTTTGAGCTTAAGGAGGCATTGGAATCGGAACTTGAAGTGACACGTCAGGAGTTGTCCGAGCAGTTGTCCGCACGTGGTCAGCTGCAGTCGCAGGTGGATTTGCTGGAATCACAAGCAGCTATGTCGGATCAGTTGCGTGAGGACATTGCCTTTGCTGAGGAAGAGCGAAACAAATTTGTGGGCTTGTTGGCAGAGCTTAAGCCTCAGTTGGAAGCGGTCAGTGTAGAGCGTGATTCGCTGGTGGAGAAATTATCTTTGGCCGAAAAGCAAGGTCAGAAGCTTGAGACCGAGCGGATGACCTTCGAAGCCCAGGTGATGAATCTGCGTGATGAGCTTGGTGATATAGATCGTTTGCGAGAGGAGCTGGCCGAGGGGACGGAGGCCCGGCGCTTTCTGACCGAGCAGGTGCGAGAACTTTCGGATCAGCTGGCGGCTTTTGAAACGTCAAAGACCACTCTTGAGAAGGATCTGTCTGATTCGCATACGACATTGAAGTCTTTGCGAGAAGAGCTGCGTGGCCTTCGACCAAAGCTGACTGATTCTGAAGGTGAAGTTGCGGATCTCACAGTTCGCCTCGCTCAGCGAGAAGCAACGAACAAGGATCTTTTGGCCAGCAGAAAGCGTTTCGAAAAGGATTTGGGGAAGGTTAAGTCCAACTACGAGATCACCAAGAGCGAACTAGAAGCGGTCAAGCAAGCCATGCGTGAAATACGCAACGAGGCATCTCGAGCGAGCGGCCGCATGCGCCAGCGATACTTCAAACCGAAAGAGGAATAACTCCTCACATTTGTTCGAGTATTTAATCTTGCGATTGCCTTGGCAGGGGTGCTGTTGATCTTCGATCAGCGTTTTCCGTTTGCCTGGGATATCCGCCAAACGCTGTCGGAACTGATATTCTGCTGACTTTTCCTTGAACAACCTGTTTTTGAATCTTTTTCCAGTCGTTGTTATGCCACAGGCAGTCGATCAAACCGCACCTGGTCTCGTAGCCTCTTGTAAATGCTCCGCAGGAGCATCCTGGCGACAACGATACGCGATATCTTCGGGCTACGCTTATAGTACACGCTCGTAGGTTGGCCTGAAACCAGGAACGCGCCGCGCCCAGAAAGTCGCTTCGATCAGATAATGACGTAGGGGTGTTTGCTTCGGGATGGTCGATTAGCGATATCTAATACAAATAAACCTCGGCTCATACGTTCGAATCCCTTTCAAGTTAGCAGTTGGGATTGCCGATGAGTAACTCAACCATCCGCATTCCCTGGTAGTTAATAGCAGGTCGAAAATGACTTTTGGTGCATTCATTTTGACAGGTCTTATCCTCCTAGACCTAATGGTCCTACAAGTCTTGGTCGTGCTGCTGCTTAACGAGAAGAAGCGGCTATTAACGGTAAATCAGCAATTCCAGGCTCAGATTTCCGAACATGAGGTAACTCGAAACCAACTACAAGGACAACATGACGAGTTCGTGCAACGTCTGACAGAGCAAGCCGGCGAACGCAAGCAGATAGAAGAAGTCTTCAAGCAGCAAGTCGCTAAAATCGCAGAGACGAATGAACAGCTTCAAGAGCAAGTAGCCGAGCACAAGAAAGCCCAAGAACTTCTCAAGGATGGCCGGGGCGAACCTACCTCAGGTGACGGCCGCCTCCAAGAACAGATCGCCGAACATGATCAGGCACGGGAGCAACTTCAAGAACAGCGCGAACAGCTCGACAAGCATTTGGGCGAGTTGACTGGCCAATTGGAGACAGCCAAACAGCAGCTTCAAGAGCAAGTCGCCGAACGCGAGCAGGTTGAAGAATCCCTCAAGCAGCTAAATGACGAATTGGCAGATGCCAACGAACAGCTTCAAGAGCAAGTCACCGAACGCGATCAGGCACGGGAGCAACTGCAGGAACAGCGCGAACAGCTCGACAAGCGTTTGGGCGAGTTGACTGGCCAATTGGACGGCGCCAAACAGCAGTTACAAGAGCAAGTCACCGAACGCGAGCAGGCACGGGAGCAACTTCAAGAACAGCGCGAACAGCTCGACAAGCGTTTGGGCGAGTTGACTGGCCAATTGGAGGATGCCAAACAGCAGTTACAGGAACAAGTTGCCGAACGTGAGCGGCTTGAAGAATCCCTCAAGCAGCTAAATGAGGAATTGACAGATGCCAACGAACAGCTTCAAGAGCAAGTCACCGAACGCGAGCGGCTTGAAGAATCCCTCAAGAAGCTAAATGACGAATTGACAGATGCCAACGAACAGCTTCAAGAGCAAGTCGGCGAACGCGAGCAGGCACGGGAGCAACTGCAGGAACAGCGCGAACAGCTCGACAAGCGTTTGGGCGAGTTGACTGGCCAAATGGAGGATGCCAAACAGCAGTTACAGGAACAAGTCACCGAACGTGAGCAGGTTGCAGAAGGACTCAAGCAACAAACAGCGGAACTGACTGCAACGAACGAACAACTCCGGTCCGAGGTAACCAAACACGAGCGTTCGCGCAACGAACTACAGGAACAACTTGACAATCATGGGCGACGCTTGGAGCAGCAGATCGCTGAAGTGACCACTGCCAAGGAGGATCTCCGAGAGCAAATCGCCCAGCGGAAACAGGCGGAAAAGGCTCTCGAGCAGGAAAACATCAAATTGGCGGCGGCCAATGGACGGCTGTTGGAGCAGCTGGAGAAAAGCGATCGCTTGCAGAATGAACTACAAGAGCACCGCGAGGAACTTGAGCGGGGACTGCGGGAGCAAAACGTACAGCTTAGCACGGCCGATCAGCATGCTCAGGAACAAGCCTCCCAATACGAGCGAGTGCGATACGGATTGCAACAGCGCCTCTGTCGACTCGAGGATCTCCTCAAGAAGCAAACTGCAGAGTTAGATGCTACCAGGGAACGGCTTCAGCGCGAGATAGCCCAACGAGAGCAAACGGAAAAAGGGCTTATCATGCTTCAGACGAAGCTGAGCAATTTCTCGGCTCAGAGACAATTGGTCGCTGCGGGCAAAAACGGGGGATAGGCGGACAAATAAGTCCAGCCTTAAAGAAATTCATTCATCAGTAGTAACCGCCCAGTCGAAGATGCCTGTCCAGCTGCGCAACATTAAGCGATAAACCACACCATGACGGTTACGAAGCTCACGTCAGTCGAGCTCATTGTATTGTCAAGTCAACTCCTGCCAGAAATGTTCGGGCATCCGCTGGGCCATTTTCAAAGCTCCGTAGGCCCCGGCGAAGACAGGTTCTTCGACAGGGGTAACCCTACCACCGCCCAACTCTTCCAATCCCTGCTCGATGAGTTTCGTCAACCCAATCATTTGGCTTCCCCCGCCAGCGAGTACCACGTTCGAGCGGATTGTTTCCTGAAACTCCGGATCGTACGAGGCGATCAACTCCGCTATCGAGTCGACGATATCGGGAACGATACTCCTGCAAGCTGTTTGCAGTTCGTCGGTCACGTCGAAGTCATTGGGTCTGCCCTTCACGGGAAAGCGAGCTGCCACCCTATCGGTGTTCGTCGAAACGAAACCATGCTGCTCCTTCAGCTTTCTGATCATGTTGATGTTGAATTGAGCCTCTGGATATTTCTTGCGAATCAGGCTCAAAAGTTTCTCGTCCACAAAATCGCCCGCCTTGTCCAGTGTAATCTGATCGTCCTGTTCCGGGAGCGTACCGTGGAGCCGGCACAGATCGACCGTCCCTGCGCCAATATCAATAACCAGCGAGCGGTCGAGAATCCCCAGCGCGTAGGCTACCGCGAAAGGTTCAGAGACGATCATGACCGCGTCGAGTATTCCGCGGGCTGCGTCAATAAGAATGCGCTTGGAGGCGATACTCGCACGGGCCGGCGCGCCAATTACGCCATAGATAGGACCATCCTGTTCAGGACAGGCACGCTTGAGGAGGTGACGCACCAACTGACGGGCGGCTATGAGATTCCTGTTCGTCCCTTTTCCATTGCCGTTCTGTATCACCCCATTGGCTAGCGGGCGGACCAGATCTACAGAGAGTCTGTGCTTGAGCGCCAAGTCCCCAAAGAGCGGTTCGGTGCCCAGAAGTTCCTCAGAAATATTGTCCTTGGGGTACCCGACATAGGTCGGAACCACTTCGCGGACGCCGTTGCTTGCAGCTACGGATGCCCGGGAAGTACCCAGGTCGATGCCAACGAACAGGGCTTCACTTGTGCGCAAAAGTGAACGAGCCACCTGCCTGCGAGAAGTTCCAGTGGAAGCCTTCTTCTTCGACGTTTTTCCAATTGTTCCCTTAGCCATTATAATTGTCCTCGCCTAGAGCGTATTTCTTTTCTTTGTAGCATTTGAGCTGGCTGCGGCTTCACCTGGCGGCGTCAGGCTGCATCAATGATACTAGGGCATCGACTGCTTCGCCTTCCTTGCCAGCTTTCGTCCTCGCTGCGCCCATTCCGCTACACGAATACGAAATAAGCCCTAGCTCAAATACCACTCAAGTTTTCGTTTTGTAACGGCCTTCAAAAACCATTACCTATGATCAGCCCTGAACTACATCCCCAGCAGTGTCCGGTTTTTGGATTACCTTATTTTGCCTGAAAACGCTTACCAATATCGACCTTTCGCCTTCGCTGAGGGACTTGGAGACCTTGAGCGAATCCACTGCCTTCCGCATGTCTGCGTCGCTGACCGGCCCATGAGTAGTAAGTTCCGAAACCGTTTGCTGAAGCGCCTGTATGGCTTCGGCCATAACGCGAACGCGTTTCTCAAGTTCAGAGACGGGGACTTCTTTTCCCGCGCCCAGAAGGTTCGCCAGCTCTTGGCGAACAACTGACCGGATTTTTTCCCGCCTCGATAAGAGTTTTGTTAATCCTGCCTTTGGTTTCATGGCCCCTGAGAACCAATTGGCTGCCCTGGAGGTTCCTCCCAATAACGCTCCCAAGCCGGATGCTAACATACAGGGCACATCGAACTTCGCCTTTGGGTGGGGCTCCTTGGGGGCACTCTTGCGTTTGGTCTTTATTTCGATCTTCTTCTCAACCGTCTTGTCGACCTTCTTGGCTGCCTTCCCTGTTGCCTTTTTTACGGCCTCTTCCTTGACATTTTTCTCGCTTGCTTTCTCGCTCATTTCACCTGCCTCCACCTCGTGATGTATAGTGTGGCCAAAAGGAGATAAATTAAAACTCACAATGACCATCGTATAGGATGAGTAGTTCCGTTCACGCCATATCTACAGAACCTTCCCGTTTCGAGCGGGCTGGCCGGTTTGTCCTGGTGGGCCCCACTCCTCCCAAACATCCATTTGCGTTTCGATGCGGCGCAGCTCCAGATCGCGCCTCCGCTGCCTGTCCCAGAAGCATATCGCGCTAACTGCGATAATCACAACCACCAACGCGATGATAAGCCCGTTACCGTGACGATTGCACCAAGCTTTTATATCGTCGAGGTTTTTTGTCATATTTGTCCCCTTTCATAGCGGGGGGGGGTAGGATAGGATAGGATAGTATCTTTCATTGGGATACCTTTCATTAAGAACTCACACCTAGTACTCTGTAACAGCTATATTTTTGGATATAGTCTTTTCAGTTTTATTCGAGCATCGGCGGTGGTGAAGCGCCAGTCGATGCCCGTTCCACTTTTGTTTCTCGAACGTTCCCATGGAG
>SDBT01003275.1_pt1 | contig 28128 bp, 61 predicted proteins | sample 2277101 | NCBI WGS metagenome assembly SDBT01 (sample SAMN10404973, study PRJNA504765) | marine sediment metagenome | isolation source: marine sediment core GS10_PC15, 103 cmbsf | place: Arctic Ocean: Southern Knipovich Ridge | collected 2010 | reverse complement strand
GCCAGTGATTCCGAAGTCGCTAGCACCCGAGCCACCCGCCCCCACACCCCCGCCGCTCTTGCCGAAGCCGAAGCCGCGCAACTCTATGCCGCCGCAGCACAAGCCTATGCCGTCGCAGCGCGTGTCGAAGCCGAAGCCGCCCGAGACTATGCCGAAGCTGACGACCGAGCCACCCACGCGCAACTTGCCGCCGATGAAGCCGAAGCCGAAGCCGTAAGCGCTGAAGCCACCACCGTTGAAGCCGAAGCCGCCACCAAAGCCGCCCGAGCCGCCGCCGTGACCGCCTACGACGCACTGCAAACTTTACAATCCGCTTGACTCCACCAGAAACATTGGAAGCGAGGCCAGAATAATGGCTTGGAATTGTATAACCCTGACTATTACAAAATGCGCGCAATGTTACCACTCCGAGCTAGACGCGAATAAGGCTCGCGTTGTGTGTGACGCTCTTGGGGGGCGGCGTCTATGCTGGTTAGGGGATGATGAAGATAAACTACAAACTATTCCTGATTTTTGTCCTCACCTGGAAGCTGCCGCACTGTAAACTTTACAATCCGCTTGACCCCACCACCCCTGCGCTGTATAATTAAGTATGACAAACAAACAAAAAGCCGCTGCCGCCCGAGCCGCCCCGCCGCCAACGCCACCAAGTAACCCGGAGCCAACAATGACAAGTCTCGAAACCGCCGCCGTCGCCGCCAGAATTGAAGCCGCCGTCGCTAGAGGATATGCCGATGGGGTTGACCGCGCCGCCCGCATTCTCACCAAGGCCGCCACTACTGAAGCCACCGCCGCCGAAGCCAGGGCCGAAGGTGAGTAAGCCCACACTGTAAACTCTACAATCCGTTTGACTTCACCACCCCTGCGCTGTATAGTTAAGTATGCCAAACAAACAAAAAGCCGCCGCCGTCAAAGCCGCCGCCCCCCGAGTCGTCCTAGCTGACGCTGCTTGTGTTGCCGCCTATGCTAGAGTCGACGCCGCCAACGCTGTCGCCGTTCGTGCCGCCAGTGTGTCTACTAGCACCCCCGGCGCCCGTCGCGCCGCTTGGGCTTACGCCGAGGCCACCGAAGCCGAAGCCGCCGCCACCTATGCCTACCTCCAAGCCGCCGAAGCCGAAGCCGCCGCCCCCACCGAGGCCGCCCGAGCCGTTACCCGTGCCGCTGAAGCCGACGTTATACGAGCGCGCACCGGCACCGACCTCGCCTCCATGGGATAACGCTATGGTAACCCTTGAAACTATCGCCGCTGACAAAGCTGCCGACGCCGAGCGCACTGCTACTACCGCCGAAGCCGCCTATGCTGCTGCCGAAGCCGCCTATGCTGCTGACCCCCCCCCACCGCTGAAGCCGCCTATGCTATCGCCAAAGCCGCCAACGCCGTCGCCTATGCTGTCCGCCTCGATGCCGCCTATGCTGCCCGCCTCGCCTCCATCGCCACCAAGTAACCCAGAGCCAATAATGACAAATCTCGCCGCCGCCGCTTCCGAAGCCTCCATCGAAACCGTTGCCACTAAGGCCGCGTGCCATAGGGCGGTTGCCGCCGAAGCTAAAGCCGCCGAAGTTGCCACCAAAGCTACCAAAGCCGCCAAAGCTGCCGCCAAAGTTGCCAAAGCCGCCAGCACTGCCTATGTTGCCGCCAAAGCCACTGAGGACGCTATCGCCACCACCGCCGCCTATGTTGCCCGCTTCTCCGCCGCCGAAGCCAACTAACCTGGAGCCGCTATGACAAATAAACACGCCGCCGCCGCCGAGGCCGCCGCCCGCGCCGCCAACGGCCGAGCCGCTGACGCCGCTCGCTATGCCCGCGCCGCCGTCACTGACGAGGCCGCACGCCCACACGCCCAAGCCGCCGCCGATGCTACCGTTGTTGCCGCCGAAGCTGCCACCGTTGCCGCCCACGCCGCGCTGACCGCACTCGATTTATCCGTGCAAGCCGACATCACCGACGCTGACGACGCGCCTGAAACTGCCAACCGCGCCGCCCGTGCTGCTCTCTACTCACACGAAGCCGCCCGCCACGCATACGAAGCCGCCCGCGATACCATGGGGGCTACACTGGGCATGTAAGCCGCCCGTCACCAAGGAGTTGCTATGAATCTTGAAACTACCACCTGTGCCAAAGCCATTGAAGCCGCCGCCGAAGCCGAAGGAAACTAATGAATCTTGAAGCCATCGCCACCGACACCACTCACACCGCCACCCGCGCGGGCGAAGCTAAGAACACAATGAAAGCGCATCTTTCTGATGTGCCGCGCGCCTCATGTTCGGCCGACCGTGCCAAAGCCTACGCCAAAGCCGCCAAAGCCTTTTCTCAAGTAGCACTGTGGAGCGCAATTGCTGCGGGCTTTTTACTCGAAGCAAAATCTATGCTTGCTGACGCCAGCGCGCATAACGCGACGGATAAGCAACTGTATTACATGCGATTAGATGTTCTACAAAGTAGCCGCGCCGCCGACCTCGCCGCCGATCACGTCATTACGGCTCTTGACGCCTTCCACGAAGCCACAACGAAAGAAAACTAATGAACCTTACCACTACCGCTATTGCTGCCGCTGCCAGAGCCGACGCTGCCGAGGACAAACTCAGTATCGCCGTGGATGTCGCAGGAGTTGCCAAAGCTGCCGCTGACCAAGCTGCTGAAGACCTCACTGAAGCCGCCAACGCCGCTCAAGGTGCCGATGCTGTCGCCCGAGACGCTGAATCTGGTCTTAACGAAGCCCAGCTTATCGCCGACAAAGCCGCTTATGTTGCTGAAGCTACCGAAGCTGCCGCCCAAGCTGCTGAAGCTGCCGCCATTGAAGCCGCCCGCGCCTCAACTGAAGCTGGCCAGGCTTTTATCCGTAGCGGGAAGGCTCGGGACGCCGCCGACGCCGAAGACGCCGATGCCCGCCCCCACGCCCGCACCGCCGCCGAAGCCGCCGCCACCGCTACCGCCCGCGCCGCTGAAGCCGCCCGCGCCGTGCTAATAGCGATTGATTGGGCCGACCAAGCCGCCTGCACCGCTGAAGCCGCCCGCGCCATGCTAATAGCGATTGATTGGGCCGACCAAGCCGCCCGCACCGCCGCCCGCACCGCCGCCCGCACCGCCGCCCGCACCGCCGCTGACGCCACCGAAGCCGCTGCCCGTGCCGCCCGTGCCGCCACGTATGCACGCGAAGCCGCCCACCACGCGCACAACGCCACCCGAGATAGCGCCCAAGCTATGCAAACTGCGCAGGGTTTCTAACTGCGACCCGCCCACCCCCTCGCCACCGCCGCCACTAAGGAGTAACTATGAGTCTCGAAACCGTTGCCAAAGCCGCCCGAGCCGCTGCCCGCGCTTATACCAGCGCCGCCGCCGCCAAAGTTGAAGCCCGAGGCGCCGCCCACGATGCCGCTGGGATTCGCGCCGACGCCGCCCAGTGCCGAAGTCAAAGCCCCTGCCGCCCACGACACCTATATCGCCGTCGTCAAGGACGCCGCCCGGCATGGTAGGCTTGAGTATACAAGACACCACCGGAGGTCCACACCATGACAAAACTCGAAGCTGCTAGAGCCGCTTACGTCGCTGCCGTCACCGCTGTCAAGACTGCCAGCGCCGACTCTGAAGCCGTCTACGCCGCCCATGTTGCCCATAAAGCCCCTGCCCGCGCCGCCGTGGCCGCTGATGAAGCCCTCACCAAAGCCGAAGCCGAAGCCGAAGCCATAACCGCCTACAACGCCTATGCCGCCGTCGTCAAGGCCGCCGCCCACGCCGAAAGGTTCACAGTATGACCGCCAAGGAGTCTACAGTCGACCCCTGTTTTGTCGAGTGTGAGGATTGTAGCAAGTGGTACGACCCTGACAAAACTCCGGGGATTACGATTTCGCGCGGCTCGTTCGACTATACTATCTGTCCCAACTGTGCCGTCCTGGCCGGTGTTACCAAGTGTGTCGAATGTGACAAAGCGTTTGAGGAGTCCGATTTGCACGATCTCGGCGGGGATATGTACTGTAACGACTGTGCCTGTGAATCGGGCTGGTCCTGCTGTGAAAGTTGTAGCGAGTGGGTGGGCGGCGACGATATTCGCAACTGTAACGATGATTTTCTCTGCATAGATTGCGCGCTCCGTGCTGGCTGGAGCAATTGCACCAGTTGTGACGGGTGGATGAACTCTGCGGATTCTTACGTTTCGCCTGACAATAATGATTCCTACTGCTGCGATTGCTTCTGGGAGATTTATACCTGTTGCGATGGTTGTAATGCAGATATCCATCGAGACGATGCTAGCTATGACGACAGTGGAACCTATTGTTCTGGTTGTGCCCCCCGTGGAGATAATTTCGACTGGGCCGGTTTCAAGGATCAATCCGGTTGCACGACTATTATCGGTTCTGAGCGTTGTTTCGGTTTGGAACTAGAAACCAACGAATGTGAGTATTACGACGATCTCAACGGTTCTGCCGCCTGGGGCGCTAAAGACGATAGTACCATCCATGGCAAAGAGTTCGTCTCTGACATTCTTTCCGGTGATGCCGGCCTTGCCGCCGTTGCAGAAGTTACCGATCTTGCGATAGCTAACCGCTGGGACGCTGGTTCCAATTGTGGCTACCATCTGCATCTTGACATGCGTGCCGAAAATGATGATTCTCTGTTTGCTGCCGCTCATGCCTATTTTATCACGGGCACGCTCTGGAGGAGTTTTGTCAATTCTTCTCGTTACACCAACAGTATGTGTTCCACAGTTGACTGGGATTCCGACGATATTGCAGATTTTGTCGATCATGGCGGAAGTTTTCGTAATTTCTGTTTCGCCCATGTTATGGATCGAACGGTTTGGATCAATCTTCGCGCCTATGACAAACATAAGACTTTTGAGGTTCGTAACCATCATGGCACTCTTGACAAAGAAGCGATTTGCAACTGGGTTAAGGCTCATACTAGATTTGTCGACTGGGTCTGTACTGTTGGCCTTGCCAAAGTTCGGGAATCGCTCGATGGTAAGCCCGATACGGAAATGTTCAACTTTATCGTTAATGAGGTCTGGCGCGATAAAGACCTCGGTGTCTACTATGCCGAGCGTAGTGACCGCCAAGATTTTGCAGCGACGTTGGCTCTAACACACGCCGCCGCCTAACCGACCACCGACCACCACCAATAGAAGGGTTCCAACTATGATAACGTACCATGAAACCGCCACCCTATGCGAGCGCGCCGCCGAGATAGCCGCTCGAAACCACGCTCTTGCCGACGCCCCGCAACTGTAACTCGTGACCCCGCCATTCGCCTGACTTTTTACAGGCTTCACAGCCGCCACAATCCGTACAATCCAAACTTCCCGCAACTTTTACAATTGGACTCTTTTTACCTTGCATATTCACACAGCGCAGCTATAATTGAGTAGACAACCACAACCAAAGGAAAAATCATGGTAACCCGTTTTGAGCCTGATGGTTCGCGACCTTATCTTTCGCCTGACGGCGAGTTTGTGAAGTATGAAGACTACGAACGGCTGTTTCAAGCAGTAAGCCACCATGACTGGCTTTGCGGATGTGGACACTGGAACGGCCCTAACCTCGCCACCTGCGCAATGTGCGGGCGCACCCCCTTGGCGAGTGACGATCCAACTTGACCGAAGACCACACCGAGAAACAACTATGCCAAAAAAGATGTATCCAATGACCCTGCTAGAATTACAAGCCGAACTGAGAGTGGTGGTAGATAGGATGGATACAGACCTAAACTGTATCGGACCTGCTAACTGTACGGACATGCGGGCTGACGGGATTAAGGCGCTTGAAATGGGCCTTACCCGCGCCAACTCCCTCGCCGTACATATTTCCGCCGCCGAAGCCGCCGAAGCCACCCACACCAACTGACTAACCCCCGGAGCTACTATGAATCTTAAAGCCACCGCCGAAGCTGTCGAAGCTGTTGAAGGGGTCAATGCCATCGCGACCGCCATCATTACGGCTGTTATCGAAGCCGCCGCCGCAGTCAAGGTTGCCACCCCCCACTTCACCACCTCAGTTGTCGAGACTGCCGAGCGCGCCGCCCACGCTGCTGACATCAAAGCCAAGGCCACTGAACTCGCCGCCGTTCGAGCCACTGCCACCGTTGCCGAAGCCGTCGCCATCGGTGCCGCCCGCGCCACCGTCGCCGCCTACAGTGACGCCGCTTGGGCCGCCCAAGCCGACGCCCGAGCCGACGCCGCCCGAGCCGACGCCGCCCGAGCCGACGCCGCCGCCGCCCGCCCCGCCACCTCAGTTGCCGAGACTGTTGAGCGCGCCGCCCACGCTATTATTGAAGCCGCTGGAGATGCCGCTGACGCTGTTATCGAATCCAACGCCATCAAAGCCGCCAACCTCGCCAAGGTCGCCGCCGTTGACGCCGCTTATTTCGCCTCTAAGGCCGCCCGCCGCCGAAGCCGCCGCCAACAAAGTCGCCGACGCTGTTAAAAGTCGAGCCGCCGGTATTGTTGCTACTATCCAAGCGCTCGCCAAAGATACCCTTATTTACCCTGAGGGAGCAAGCCGAATCGTTAAAGCTGTTGTAGCTACCGCCGAGGATATTGCGAAGGTTGCCGCCGAAGCCGCCACCGAGGCTATCGCCGACGCCGCCGCCGTCACAACGAAAGAAAACTAATGAACCTTACCACTCAAGCCATTGGCCTCGCCGCAGACAAAGCCACAACCCTCCGCTCCCGCGCGTTTGAGACGCTAACGGCCGCCGAGGCTGCTAATCAGGCTGCCCGAGTCGCCACTATATCCACTGGTGACGCCGACAGTGCCCGCCGCGACAACGCCCCCATTTATGAAGCCACCTGCCTCGCTGTAGACAGGATTCTTGTCGCCTATGACCTCGCCCGTGACGTACTAACCGCCGCCGAAGCTACCGTCGAAGCTGCTGAAGCCGCCGCCATAGCTGCCGCTGACGCCGCCGACTACGCCCGGATTGAAGCCAACTAGACCCCGGAGCCACCCGTGACGAATCTCGAAACTGTCGCCAGAGCCGCCCACGCCGTCGCCGAGGCTTATGATGATGCCGTCGCCGCCGCTCTATCGTCCCCCGCCGTCCGCCGCCGCTCTGTCGCCCCCCGCCGCTCAGTCATCTGTCGCCGCCCTGTCACTGCTGTCGCCGCCCTCAACGCTGCCACCTATGCCTCTGACGCCGCCTTCGCCTTTGCTGAAGCTGTCACCGCTGAAATTATTGACGACACCGCCGCTGTCAATGCTGCCGCCTACGACGCCGCCACCTGTGCCACTAATGCCGCCATAGCCGCCCGCGAAGCTGCTAGTGCTGGCAGATAACCCCCGGAGCCATCCATGACGAATCTTGAAACTGTCGCCAAAGCTGCCCACGCCGTCGCCGCTGCTTATGATGATGCCGTTATCGCCGCAGCTAGCGCTCGAGCCGCCCGCCCCTACGCCCGCCACGCCGCCGAGGCCGCCGAAGATGCCGCCGAGGCCGCCGCCTTTGCTGCCCGTAAAGCCGCCGCCGCCATTACTGTCGCCGCCAACGCTGAAGCTGTTGACGATACTCTCACTGTCAACGCTGGCGCGTATAGGGCCGCTGCCCACGCCATCGACGCCGCTATAGCTTCCGCCGCCGCCGCCGCCACCAACTAACCTACCCGCGACACCTAGCCCGGTTATGCTGGGCTTTTTTCTCGGTCCCGCCCGGACCCCGACAACCCGAATAATCCCGCCCGCCCCGCTAATTGTTTTCTTTCTGCGAATCAGCTTGACACCCCTGTCCGGCGCATATATACTTTAGTAGAGGAATAGACTATGACGACTAAACAGACCAGATCACACAGAACAATCCCCGAATTGACTGACCGGCAACAGCGAAACATCCGCCTCAAAATCGAGAAGCGCGGACCGGATGACTGCTGGCCGTGGCTGGCGTATAAGGATTGGCAGGGTTACGGCCAAATTAGGTTACACCCTGCCGGCTTGTTCCAGGCCCCGAGGGTCACATACTTTCTGGCCACCGGCACGCAACCCGGCTCACTTTGCGTGTGTCACACCTGTGACAACCCTGGCTGCTGCAATCCAGCCCACTTGTTCCTAGGCACTAATGCCGACAACGTAGCAGACAGGGCGGCCAAGGGCCGGACCAGCATGGGTGAGGCTCATGGAAGCGCAAAGCTGACCGCCGACCAGATTCGGGAAATTAGAGCATCAAACAAGACGGGAGTCGCCCTTGCGGTCAAGTATGGCGTCAGTCAGGATTTAATTTCCAAGATTAAACTACGAAAACTTTGGAAACATGTTTGACACCACCACCGCCCGCACGACCCCGACCACATACATATATCATTCCACTGGTTTTCACTTGACTTTTGCGGCAGGGCGCGGTATACTTTAATAGTTGAGAGAGTGTCTTGCTTGCGCGCAAGTCGCGACCCCCTTTTACTAGACGTGAACTTCTTTCACGATGGGGTTCTAGCGGTCTTGCCTTCTTTGCAGATCATCCCGAGGCTTTCACCCCGCCGGGATACTCGTCTTTTACCGTTCGCACTGTTTGTGCGGCCTGTAACGTCTGTCTCCACTTTTCCAGTGGCTCTGAAAATGCGCATAAGCACGAACGTACAGATAGTATCGGTTACACTTAAAACCCGGACTGTATGAATAGACCCCCCGCCCTCCCGTTTTTTGTAACTCGTAAACTCTGTATTCCGCTGGCATTTTTCAAAGCAGTAACCAAGCAACCCACACATACACATGCACCTTAGATTTTGACTTGACTTTCTGTTTTTACAGAGTATACTTTAAGAAGACACCACACCTTAACAAAAGGCCACCTATGCCAACGATGCCAAAGCTACTGCTGCCCGAGATAATTGAGGGGCTGACCAAGACCGACGCTGCAACCCTCCGTACCTGTTGCAACAAACGCACGGGTCTGTTGAAGGCGACCAAGCCGTACAAGAAGATTGATTTCGCCGACCCCGCCCTTCCTACCCCCTTGTTCAAGGCCAACGCCAATTACGTTTGGCGTATGCTCTGTTTTGACTTTTGTGACCACGCCCCGCATAATTGTATGCCATGTACCGCTGATTGGGATGTACTCGCCTGGTGCCATAGGACCGAGGCGCGGGAGGATTGCAGCAGTAAGTGCAAAACCATCACTGTCCGACTCGATGAATTGGTCACGCTGATCGAGGGCAAGCTACCTATCACCGCCCAAAAGGGGGGCCTCCGCTGGGGTCGCGCCCTCGGCATGCTGTAAACAACCCGAGACACCCGGCCCCGGTTCGCAAGGAATGTGAACTCGGGCCGCCCCTGGCAACCTACAAGCTGCACAATATCAGTACAATTGTTACCGTGCGGCTCGACCGTTATCATCCCTGCCCCAATCCCGCCACGCCGCCGAAGCCGCACGACCGGGATTAAAGGCACAGTCATTTTATCCGCTTTTCTTACTTGACAAGCGCGATTCATAAGGTATAATTGAGTAGACATGAAACCTAAGCAATAAATAATAGACCCACCCCCCTTCAAGGAAACCAGATGCCAGGGACCAGATACATTAACGCCGTCATGTCGGTTCGCCGCATAGCCCCTAACTATGCAACGCTCAAAGATGGGCGAGCGTGCGTAAAGGCGACCAGTACAAAGGCTGCCTTTGCCGCTGGCACGGCACACCACGCATTTATTGCCGCCATTGTTGACGACTCTGAAACGTCCGGCAACCCGCGAGCTATTGCCGCTGGCTACACCACCGCCGCCAACGAGGCGCTGCATGCCGCCGACGCACTTTGCAGGGCCGCAAACAATCTCACCGCTCTAGCCAATATGTACCAAGAGAAAAGCTAATGACCATAGACAAATCACCCTTTATGTCCGCCCTGGATCGAGAAGCATGCAGCGCTGTTAGCAAAGTCAGCATACTTCTTCACGAAGTAGTTGAACTTGCGTATGCAGTTCGTTGCGACGCCAGCCCTGTTGCCGACATGATACAAAGAGCGGGGCTAGACGAAACCATTCTGAGTAGGCAGAAAGCTACCCTGCTCGCGACCTGCCTCGCTGATGATGTCAACGAGTTGCAAAAGATGGTTCTTGACGCCGACGCCCTTACAATTAAACTGCGGCTACAAGTCGCTGACTTGGAGGAAAAATCGTGAGACAAGGAACCACCTATGAAATGTCTGAAGCACCTATAAAAGGTGCCCGCGAAGCTCTTGAACGTATCGCTGACGACTGCGGCCTTCGCCAAGCTGCGAAGTTTACCCAACGTGCCGCTATCTGTGCCCAAGATGCACGGAGCCGAATAGGCACCGGAGATTTTTACGGGGCCGACCTGACGGCTTTAGCGGCCTTCGACGCCGCCAGCTATGCCCAAGCCGCCGCCGCGCGCACCTTGGAGATTGCTGACCAGGAACTTGAAGCCGCCGCCGACCTACTTGAGAAAACCCGCAACCACGTCCAGAAAGAATCCCGTGAATCTTAAAGCAATCTTACGCAAGCACGCATTGTGGCTGTCTAATAAAGGCGGGAAGCAAGCAAAACTTGCTGGGGCCGACCTCGAAGGGGTAGACCTCGCCGGGGTGATTCTCGCCGGAGCAGACCTTGAAAGAGCTAACCTCAAAGGGGCCAACCTCAGAGAGGCAGACCTTGAAGGGGGCGACTTCGCCGGGGCGTATCTTGAAGATGCAAACCTCACCGGAGCAAACCTCGCAGGAATAGACCTTGTCGAAGCGAACCTTCGCGGGGCAAACCTCGCCGAAGCAAACCTTGTCGGAGCGGACCTCTATAAAGCTGATCTTACTGGGGCGACCCTTACCGATGCTGACCTCAGACGGGCAGACCTCACCAGAGCCAACCTCACCGGAGCCAACCTCACCGGAGCCAACCTCACACGGACGTGCCTTGCCAAAGCTAATCTCACCGGAACTATTCGCGGGGAAACTAATGAATCTTAAAGCAATCTTACACGACCACGAGCTATGGCTGGCTGGCAACGGCGGGCGGCAAGCTGACCTTAGTGGGGAAGACCTTAGAGGGGTAAACCTTGCCGAGGCCAGCCTCATCGCTGCTAACCTTGCCGGTACTAACCTTGCTGGGGCAAACCTCAGTGGGGCAGACCTTGAAGAGGCAGACCTCACCAAAGCCTACCTCGCCGGAGCAAACCTCGCAAAGGCAAACCTTAAAGGAGCCGACCTCACGCGAGCAAACTTCACCGACGCAAATCTCGAAGGGACCATTCTCGAAGGGACCATTCTCTAAGGAAACTAATGGACATTAAAGCAATCTTACACGATCACGAGCTATGGCTGGCTGGCAACGGCGGGCGGCAAGCTGACCTTAGAGGAGCAAATCTCACCGAGGCAAACCTTAAAGGGGTAAACCTCAGCGGCGCAAACCTCTCACGAGCCGACCTCTCTTATACAGACCTCGCCGGGGTAACCCTACAACATGCCGACCTTAGCAGAGCGACCCTCAGTTGTACTAACCTCCGCAAAGCAAACTTGACAGAAGCCAATCTAGCGCACGCCAACCTCACCTTTGCAAAGCTCATTGAAGCAAACCTTTGCCGGGCCTTTCTTGAGGGGGCAAATCTCGAACAATCTGATCTCAGAAAGGCAAACTTCAGGCAGGCCGACCTTACAAGAGCAGTTCTTGCCGACGCCAGCCTCCAGCGGACAAACCTCAAAGGGGCAACCCTCAGGCAGACCAATTTTCGATGGGCCGACCTCACCGAAGCCAACCTCGAAAAGACTGATTGTGTCATGGCTGATTTTGTTTTTGCAACCCTCAAAAAGGCAAACCTTGAAAGAGCAACGCTCGAAGGGGCAGACCTTACCCAGGCAAATCTTAAAGAAGCTAGCCTCCGTTGGGTAAACTTCCAATATGCCAGCCTTGGGAGAGTTGACTTCACACGGGCTAATCTCTGGGGGGCCAACCTTGAAAAGGCCAACCTTGCCGAAGCAACGCTTACCGGCGCAATCGTCACCGCAACCATTCTCGAAGGAAACTAATGAATCTTAAAGCAATCCTACACGACCACGAGCTATGGCTGGCTGGCAACGGTGGGCAACGGGCAGACCTTTCCGAGATGAATCTTAGATACGCCGTCCTCATCGGGGCAAACCTTGCCAAGGCAGACCTCTTCAAGGTAAACCTCAAAGACGCAAACCTCGCAAATGCCAACCTTACCAAGGCAAACCTCAAAGGGGTGAACTTTGCCGGGGCCCACCTTCAAGGGGTAAACTTTGCCATGACGGACCTTACCAAAGCTACTCTTACTGGGGTGAACCTTATCGACGCTACTCTTACCGGGGCGGACCTTACCGGAGCGGACCTTAGTGGGGCAACCCTTTCATGGGACGTCCTTATGTGGGCAAACCTCAAACAGACCAAATTCGGTCGGGCGATGCTGGAGTCAGTATGACAAAACTCGAAGCAATCCTACACAACCACAAGCGTTGGTTGGTTTGCAACAGTGGGCAACAAGCAAACCTCGCGGGGGCAGACCTCACTAGGGCAGACTTCCGACGGGCAGACCTCAAATGGGCAAACCTCAGATGGGCGAACCTCAAAGGGGCTGACTTTACTGAGGCAAACCTTGTCGGGGCGGACCTCCGACGAACAAAACTTAAAGGGGCAACCCTGACCGGAGCCGACCTTGCCGAGGCAAACCTTGTCGGAGCCGACCTCACCGGAGCTAACCTCACTGGCGCAAACCTGACCGATGCCAACCTCACCGACACTATTCTCGAAGGAAACTGATGAACCTTAAAGCAATCTTACGCAATCACAAGTTGTGGCTGGCTGGCGACGGCGGGGAACGAGCGAACCTCGCCGGAGCCGACCTCAGGGGAGCAAAACTCATATGGACAAGCCTCCAAAGAGTGAACCTCACCAGGGCAAATCTCAGACAGGCAACCCTCACACTAGCAAACCTCGCCGACGCCAACCTCACTGATGCAGACTTTCGTGAAGCGGACCTCACCGGAGCCACCCTCACCGGAGCCACCCTCACCGAGGCAAACCTTGCGGAGGCAGACCTCGAAAACGCCAACCTCGAAGACGCAAATCTTGAAGGAGCAACTCTCGAAGACGCGAACCTCGAAGATGCCAACCTTAAAAATACCAACCTCCAAAATGCCGACCTCAAGTGGGCTGCTCTCGGGCGTGCTAATCTTGAGGGAGCAACTATCAAGTGGACTGCACTCACCGGGGCCGACCTCTCAGGTTGCAATCTTGATGGAACCATCCTCGCCCCCAAAGGAACCTGATATGACACACGCACCCGCAGACATACAGGACGTGCTACAGACCGCTGTGTGCCCTCACATGGCCCGCGCTTACCGTAACAGGTCTGTTATCACACGTAGGCAGTGGACCGCCTATGCTGACGCCCTTCTCAATTTCGAGTGGAAGCGAATAACCGATCTCTGGAGGCTGGGGGGATGCCTCTACGCCGCCTGTTCCGACTATACTCGGACAAGAGACGAAGCTGAGTTTGTAGGGGCTAATCTTACTTCTACGGATTATGAAGTGATTGCAATTTTGCTCAAGCACTTTTTACTAGACCCCCCTGACTACGCTATTATGCGGGGAGAGTGGGACGACAGACAAAGGGAATGCAATGAAAACACAAGCTGACAAATACGGCGAAATTTTACGCTTGCGAGCCGTCGCGAATCAAGCCGACAAAGATTCCTTTGCCGCCATGCAGGTTGCTATGGCCGCGCGAAAGAAATCCAACGCCGCAACTGCTGCTTATTATGCCACGCAGCGCACACCACCACCCTTGAGGGGATATAATGGCTACAATCGTTAAAACAGATACGACGCTTTTCCGGCCTGTAATGATCGGCCTCCGCTCTCCCAGGAGGCGTGAGGATTATCTTTCTTCTATAACTGTTAATAGTCGTACAGAATGGTCCCCAATGGCAAGTCACCTGGATTGGAGCAGTGTTGCCGATTTTGACGAGTTTGAGGTCGTGATTCGTTATGCTGAGTATGTCGAAACTCGCAAAGAATCCAAGCATACCACTTACAACGGTCGTCGCGACACTCGGCAAGTGGCCGGGGGTGGCTGTTTTGAGCGTGTCCTCTGCGCCGTCACGCACGGCAAAGGCAAGCACAAGCTTTACATCCAATACTCCAATGGCAAGGAAGAGACTCGGATTATATCAGAGGCGCACGTTGTAAAGGCTGTGCGACTTTTTCTGAGTTCACAGTATCTCCGACGTGCCCTGGACATTCTGGTTGGGCCGGATGTATGGGACGAACCTGCTCACATGATTATCAAGCCTATATAAGGGGTGTGAATATGTTTGCATTGAGTCAAAACAAAATCCTTGATTGTGTCGACAATCCCGAACTACTGGACTATTCACTTTTGAGCGGAAAAGAGTGTTGGGAGGTCTGGACAAACTTTTTCGGAGTTACGTGGCGACGAATCGCTGTTGTTGATTGGGAGTGGTCGCCAAGCTACTTGCTTACTACAACCTCCCCTGATGGAATAAAGAGTATTTGCCGGACGATCCCTTTTCGGCAAAATATCGTCACCGCTGTTAAGGCGGAACTAGCTCGGACATACGAGGAAGAGATTTATGACCCGGAGGGGGCACCCTTAATTCGAGTGGTTCCACAATTTTCTGCTTGACAACGGGGATTTAGAAGGTATACTTGTTATATAAGTACGCCCGAAAAGGAAACCTTATGCCGACTCAACTTAAAACCACACCACCTTTGAGTTTCACTTGCGAGCATTGCAGTGTAGACTACCCGATGGGTGATATGGTTGATGTAATAACTTCTAACGGGTCTGTCTTAGGTTTTTGCCCCGTTTGCGCCGCCTCTCAAGGGAGTCGCTGCAATTGTGGTCGAGTAGCTCTTAACTCTGATATGGCACCTGTTAGCCGTGGTGGAGACAGGTGCCCCCGCTGCATTGATCTTTACTACGTGGTGTGTGATAGCTGTCACAACACCGTACAAAGAGGTTGGATGCGAGTGGGCGGGGATTACAACCTGTGTTCTCGATGTTATACCAAGGCCTATAATTTCCCCTTTGGCACTCCGACTTTCGACCCTCAATATGCCGAAATAGGTTCACGCCGCTGCTACGGTATCGAACTGGAAACGACTTGCTGCGAAGGGTATATAGACGCACTACGCCAACACCTTGCGTGGGGGGCGAAAGAGGACTGCACAATCGAGGGTAAGGAGTTCTACAGTGCGATTCTGCATGGTGACGATGGCCTACTGTATATTAGGGAGTGGGGGAGCATCGCAGCAAGTAAAGGGTGGACCGCTGACGGCTCGACCGGCTTCCATCTGCATCTTGACATGCGAACCGAAACAAACAATTCAATGTACGCAATAGCACATGCCTACCGTGCAACTGAAGCGGTGTGGTTTTCCTTTGTGGAGTTAGAGCGGCATGACACAACGTATTGTCACAACATACTGTGGAACTGTGCAGACCTTCGCGCATTCAAAGCGAGTAGAAGGGGGTTGGCGCGTTTTTCTGATGGCTGCGACCGGGACGACTGGCTTAATCTAGTCGCATACCGTAAGCATGGCACCTACGAGATTCGTCTGCATCACGGCACCTGCGACGGCGAAGCCGTAGTAAACTGGGTGAAGGCGCACACACGCTTCGCTGACTGGGCCTCCGAGCTGGGGTATAAGGGAGTACGTGACGCCCTCAAGGGCCTTAGCAACGACGAGAAGTTTGCCCTTATCAAAGAAGTCTGGGACGACCCGGACATCACAGCTTATTACAGTGAGCGGGCTCGATTCCTCGATCACGGTTACTTGACAGAGGGGGGCCTATAATGAAAAAACATTTTCTGCTAATTCAAGGCGGGGAGGTTGTGGACTCAGCCACAAAACCCGAACGACTGGCGTTTAGCTTCATTGACGAGACTGTGAATTTCAACGTAGCTATCGGCTGTATCAATGAGTTTGGCAAACAAGAAGTCGTCGGCATTGTTGCCGGGGCCTACCCCACGACTGATTCTGCTTGTCACTGCTGGCGCGTCACGTCATTTATTGACGGTGCGGACAGGCTGATAGGGGCGACAGGGCGAATAAGCAGCTTTCTACGCTCTCGCTTGATGACGTACAACAACAAAGGGAAGTTTGACGACTTAGCAAATCTCCCCGCACCGATCACAATTGTAGGGGCGTTGTAGCCCCTTAATTTCGACAGGCCGCTATTGGCTGGGTAAAAGTGTCAAGCCCGAAAACAAGCAGCTTGCCGATTTCTCAGGCGACGTTTTTGATTTTACCATTTGGCACCAATTTTACGGGTACTTTCGCTCTGTCAAGGCTTCTCAGGCCGCTATTTGCGAATCTGTGATTTTGTGGTGGGTCTTGCTTGCCGAGACGTTGGGACTTGCAATGTGGCGGTCCCTGCTCGGAGGTCGGACAAATCAAGACGCCGCTTTTAGCCTGACCCGGTAAACCGCCCGGACGGCACCGCCCGGTCTAGTGTCCATAGCTAGGCCGGGCTCATTAAACAACAACAGGAAACTCCATGCCTACTGCCACTGTCACCACTACCCAATGTCAAATATGTAGGTATCGCGACTCTAAGATGTCTATATTGAAAGATATTTGCTTGGCGTGTTACGATCAAAGAATCACGACTTGCGCAACTTGTGGTGACTTTGTGACCCGCAATATGCCACGCTCAGCCAGCATTCCTCGGGTTGGCGATAGGTTTATTCATCCGGGGCGGCGGCGAGATGGCGGCGAACTGCTTTGCGGCAATTGTTACAGTTCAGCGACCAACCACTGGAGGGCACGACCTTTAGAAGAGAGTTCAGTCACTTATGACGAGATCAGGTCGACTAGGAAATTCGGCGTCGAGATTGAAACATCCTTCTGTCCCCACCCTGAAATCATCAGACACGCAACGCGCTTTGGTTGCAAATATGATTCAACTATCTCTGGGAGAGAGTTTGACTCACCAATACTTTATGGTGACGCCGGGCTTGCTCATGTGCGCAATTTTCTCGCCGCCGCCACACGAAACAACTGGAGAGTTAACGAAGCTTGTGGTTGCCACACGCACTACGACATGCGAGACGAGTCAGAAGAAAACTTGTGGCAGGTTTTTTACGCCTACCGTCTAACTGGCCTAGTATGGGAACAATGCGTATCTGAGAGGCGTCTCAATGGTACTTACTGTAGGAGGATGGACGTTTCATCCTCGTCGATTCGCACCGGCTACGAAAGTGACCAATCCTTTTCGACGTTTAGTGGGTGTCAGAATCGGTATGACTACATAAATGTAATTGCGTACCTGGACCACAGAACATTTGAGGTCCGGCTGCTTGAAGGGCAGCTTGATCCAGATGTAATTTGCAACTGGATCACTTTGCACTGCCGATTTATTGATCGGGTACGAACAATCAGTTTCCCTGACCTGCGAACTTTGTTCGCAAATAAGACGGTCCGGGAGCGATTTGCCGCCCTGACCGAACTTATCAACGATAAAAGTTTGATTGATTGGTTGGCAAGTCGGGCGATGGCAGAAGGAAGCCGACTCACGCCCATACCACCGGCACAACCCACGCTATCCTAGATGAAGGGGTTTTAATACGTGTTTCTTCCTGCTTTTCAAGCCGATTCGCTTGACAAGTGGGCTGAGTAGTGTATACTTATAATAGCGGGAAGCATCTTGATACGGCACTTCCCCTGCTATTTTCGGCTGTCAAAGCTGCCTATTGTAGGCAGCTAAGCCCACTCTTAATTGCCGTATTGGAGGATGTTACTTTGTGTGGAATTTTTGGCGCTGTGAAACTAAACGACCAACGCTGGGACCGGGGTGTTATTCGTGCTTTGACGTGGGCTAACCGCGAGCGCGGCACCGACTCCCTGGGCTTCTTTGACTCAACTGGAAAGATGACAAAGGGCGCGGGCGACCCATCTGAGGTTCTCAATAAAGGTCGCATCAAGCACTGGCTTAACCATTCTCAAAAAACAAGCTGGTTTGTCGCAGGACATACCCGGCTAGGGACGCGAGGCAAGATCAATCGCCGCAACTCGCATCCGTTCCGTTACGGGCGAATTATTGGTTCGCATAACGGAATGTGTGACGCGCCGCAAAAGTTTACGGTCGATTCAGAGTTTTTGTTTTGGTCTTTGAATGAGGCTCATGGCGATTATCAAAAGGCTCTTGCCGACATATCGGGTTACTGGGGGCTCTCTTGGTTCGACGGTGAGCACTTCTACCTAATGTGCTACAGCGGGGAACTTTCCTATGACATCGTAGGCGGGGTTTTTTACTATTCGTCAAGTGGCAAGCACCTGGATAGCTGTACGGGCGGCAACGCCACTCGTATGACTGAAGGCCAGGTTATTCGCATTGACTCAAACGGAAACATTGAGAACTCCAGCAATGCGGGCTCAGTGGTCAAAGCTTTCAAGTCAACGGCTTACACCTACACTCCGTATGAATACTGTGGTTACAATGGGAAAGGCAAAGAGACTTGGCAAAGGAGCGGCGGCAATTCCTGGAAAAAAGAAAGCAATTCCACTTCCACCATAAACCTCTTCGACGAATCAAGTGAAAATACCTCGGAAGACGGGGTACAGGACGTTGACCACGAATGGCAACAAAGCTGGGCAGAGTATTGCACGGATAGCGAAAATGTCGTACTGGGACACGATGACGCCGACAATGACCACTATGCCGGGTAAAATGGGACGCCGCAATGCCGACACAACAAACCCTATTTGACAATCCCACGGCCCCTACACCCTTTTTGCTTTGCAATGGTGGGTGTGGTCACGAACTAACTGACACAGTTGACACCCCTATTGGTCCGATGTGTTCACGTTGTTACAGTGACTTGTATCACACTTGTAATGACTGCCGCGTCGCGCTGACCATTGGGGTTTTTGGTCACTGTCTTACCGAGTCGGAAGGGCCAGACACCTTAATTCGTTGCGAAGCTTGTCACAATGCAAAGTTTGTTGCCTGTCAAAGCTGTTTTCGCCTTATCTCACGGGATGCGGAGGACGTGCGATTAGACCCAAATAACTCTGACCTTTTCTATTGTCGCGAGTGTTGGGATAACATTTGGACGGCGTGTGCGAACTGCGACATAATTACTAATCGCCATGATGCTCATCACGGCCCTGACTCAAGTTCCTACTGTCCAGATTGTTTTGAAGCGTCTTATGTAGCCTGTTCTGTTTGTAACGGCGCTATTCTACAGGGAGAAGCCAACGGCCCTGAAAATGATCCGTATTGCGAGGGGTGTAAAGGGGAAGCTAATCACTGGAAAAGTCAGCCCTGGGGCGTTACGGCGTCTACCCACACTTGCGTCGGATCGTCTCGACGTTTCGGTGTCGAGCTTGAAACATACGAGTGTCCAGGTTACAGAGCCCTGCACGGAGAAACTGCGTGGGGCTGTGTTTACGAGTGCTCGACCTCTGGAATGGAATTTGTGTCTCCAATCCTACAAGGGGACGAGGGGTTTGATGAAATCAAGAATATGTGCGACTTTGCTGCCTCAAACAATTGGCGGGTGGATTCTGGTTGTGGTTTGCATATCCACCTTGACGCTGAAGACCTCTCTAATAAAGAGTTGCTCAGTATAACTTACGCGTACCGCAAAAGCTACGTACTTTGGAAGAGATTTGTCAAAGAGGCACGTCACAGAAACTCCATGTGCGGCCAGCCTCAGTATACCTGTTCTGACATTACAGGGGCAGAGCATTTTGAGGATTTGGCCGAGGCGAGTGATCGTTTTGAGTTTATCAATTTGCGTGCTTATCTCTGTCACGGTAGCATTGAGATTCGGCTGTATCCCGGCACGTTGTGCGCTCAAGAGATTTGCAACTGGGTAGCGATTCACGCTCAGTTTATTGACGCCGTAAAGAACATGACCTTTGAAGACATTAACAGTAAATTTTGTAACACTGTAGCCGCTAGTTGGAAGGGGCTGTGTGAGTTAATTGACGACCCTGATTTGCTCGACTACTGGCGCGGCGTTATACGCGAAGCAAGTGGCCGAGACTTAACTCCACATTGGTCTGAGGAAGCAGTAGCCTAACGGAGGGTTGAAATGTTTAGTGACAAACTTATATCCATCACCGCTGCCAGTGCCCGAGCGACTGATCTCTTTGCCGCCCGCGCCGCCCGTGCTGCCGAACGCGGCACGACTGCTGTGACCAAGCTTACTACCGCCCCGAACGGAGGCTCAGCTATTAACGCCCTCGACGCGATTAGTGCCTCTATTGATGCCTTGGAAGCAGCGCTTGCTGTTGCCCGTGTCGCCTACAGTAACACTGAAACCGCCTGGAAGGGACTTGATACCGATGACTCACCCTGAGAGACCTACTGTTATTGCTGCCCGCGCCGTTTTGGACGCATTAGTTGAAGTGTATGCACTTGCTCGCCAGGGTGAAGACACAGAAATGCTTACCGCTCTTTGGACTGTGATTGACGCAGCTAATAGTACCTTAGCATGTGCCAAAGAAGACGCCGAGGCCGAGGAACTACACAAAAAATACTACGTAATGATCGAGGTAGCAAAAAAGTATTATCGGGCTCTCGATGCCGCCGACACAACCACCCCTGAAAAGGTTGATAAGCTCGCGGACGAGTTGGAAGTTTTGATAGAACCATTTAGCGACCATCCCGCCTTTGTAGCATTTCTTCAAATGAAGCGATGCGCGGCAGGGGTTGTGCGAGAAAGCGAGAAAAATGACTAGATTACAATGGACTCAAATTAACTACCAAGACGCTGCCGACGCCATGTGTGCCGCAAGTACACAAGCCACCAAGTATCGAACTGCGCTAGATCACATGAGGCAGCAAGCGAAACGCATACTACGGGACGCGACCATACGATATGCCCGAGCCCTAGCCGACCTACATGCGGCAATGACGCCTCGCCCACCAAGGAGAACCAGTGAATCTTAAAGCCACTGCCTATGCCGCCCAAGCCGCTGAAGCCGCCGCCAAAGACACTGTTAAAGCTGCTGAAATCGCCGCCGAGGCCGCCGCCAAAACCGTCGCCAACGCCGCCCGAGGCGCTAGAGACGCCGAAAACGCAGCTATCTGGATTTATGCCATTGGCGACATCAGTGCCACTACCGCCGAAGCCGCCGAGGCTCTTGTTGATGCCGCCCTGGATGCCAAAGCCGAAGCCATCACAGCCGCCGCCGCTGTAGCCTTTGCCGCCGAAGCCGGCCGCGACGCTGAGGCCGCAGCCAAAGCTGTCAAAGCCATCATCGAAACCATATCCGCCAAGGAGAACCAATGAGTCTTAAAGCCATCGCCATCGCCGCTGCGAAAGTTGCCTCTATGGCTACTGCCAACGCTGCTGCCAGAACCGCCCTTGCTGTTGCTGCCGCCGTCAAAGCCGACTGCGATCGTACACGAGTTGATGGGGCCGGCCCCGGGGCCATTGCCCTTGGCGCTAAATGCGTCAACAAAGCCGTCGATAAAGCCGCCGACCGAAGCGCCCTCGCCGCTGACGCTTTTGAAGCTGCTAAAGCTGCTAATGCTGCTGCTGAAGTCGCAGCCGAAACCTTCGCCGAAGCCATCATCGCCGCCACTGCACGCGGCACGGGAAGAAACCAATGACCAATCTTGATGAAATCCTTGTCAAAGCCGCCGAAGCCACCCTGGCCGCTGACCACGCCGTCTCCGAAGCCGCCCAAGCCTCCATCGCCACCGCTCTCGCCTACGGTGCCGCCATGACCGCCGCAAAGGCCGCCGAAGCTACTGAAACCACCGTCCGGGCCGCTGCCCGTGCTGCTGCCAAGCTGCCGAAGACGGCAGACGGCGTGATTGTGGTGTCGGGGATGGAGATTTGGTATTGGATCAGTGATACGATTCTGGCTAGTTGCAACCTCCATACCTTTCATACAAGGGCGACCCTTACAAAGATGGACGGGTGGCTGAAATTCCATCATTGTTACAGCACAGAAGCCGCCGCCCGTGCTGCCGCCGAAGCTGTCCGTGCTGCTGCCCGTGCTGCTGCCAAAGGATAGTAACCAATGACAAGCCTAGCGAATCAACAAAGACCCCGTCACTGCTGTCGCCGATGTCGCCGTAAGGCTGCTGAGGCCTCTGTAGCTACCGCCGAAGCTGCCCTAGCTTTAGCCCGCAAAAAGCAACTACAACGTATCCGAGCGACTAGAGCGCAAGCGTATCGGTCGCAAGTAACCCCTGAATATCGCGCCTATGAAGCTACGGCTAAGCAGTCTATGCTTCTAGCAGCCCGAACCATTAAGGAGAACCAATGAGCAGAGTTGAATACGAACACGCTACCGACATTTTGGACACCGTTGTTAAAGCCCTTAACAAGACTCGCGAGGCAAATACCCAGCTTTTAAGGGTGGGTCAAATAGCAGAGTCGAGCGCTGTCAAAACCAAAGCCGTGAAATGCCTCAGAGCTACGCAGGGATCGCTGTTGCTACTTGACATTGCGCATAGGGATGTGCTACAATTGCAAGACAAGGCGCGATGGGCAGGCCTCGATTAACTTGACTTTCGCCCTTGAGTAGGGTATACTTAAATAAACACCTCACACCCGGAGAGATCATGCCGAATCAAAAACCTAAGTTTATCCTTATCCAAGAGCCGCAAACTGCCGCGAAAGCTGTGGCCGAGGGTTGGGCGTGGGCGGACACCCTCGCCGCCATTGACCAAATATCTAAACGCCCTGAGAAGGCTGTCTCCAGCATGAAAGCGTACAATGTCGAGCTAGCACAAATCAGAGACTATATCCGGCGACAGGTAGAAATGCACGAAGCGCTTGCCGTGCAACGAGCCAAAGAGGAAGCAGAAAGGGCTCAAGCAGCCTAATGACTAAAACAATTCACACCGCTGCTATCGGAATTGCCGCTGAGGCCGTCGCTCAAGCCGCCGCCACCACTGGCCATGCGAGAGCAGCCAACTGGGCCGTTGCCAAAGCTGCCGCCACCATTAAAACTGTTATCGCTGAGGCCACTGGAGCCGCTGAGGCCGTCAATGCCGCTAATGCCGCCCAAGCCGTTTACGTCGTCGCTGAAGCCATTGCCACCATTGCCGCTGAAGACGCCAAAGCCGCAGCCACCGCCGCAGCCACCGTTAAAGCCCTCTTTGCTGACATTCTTGAGACTGAGTCTAAGTAAGGTAAAACACAATGAACATAAACGACTACTTCGAGGCTAAAACAGCCGCCGATAAGGTTGCAAGTGAAGCCTACCAGGCTGCTCGCGATGCCCGAGACGTTTCTGATGTTGCAGAGGCGAGGCTGCGAGACGCTAATCATGCCGCCAGCATTGCCGCCCGGGCTGTAAAAGATTACGCCCGTAAACATAAGATTTTTTGCTGGCACGAGTGGCCTAAACCGAAAGAAGAGTCCAATGACTGACGAAGCCAGTGACCGCAGAGTCGCCCGTGGCCGGGCGTGGGCATGGCGTGACGCCGCCCTGTTGCTTGAGAACACGCCCGGACGCCCGCCCGCCTCTGGGTGCCCCTCCGTCTCCGCTAAGGCGTACAACGCCGAGCTAGAGGAGATACGGGTCTACTTGCGGGGCATGGAGGCTCGCGCTCGTGAGGAGTCTACTCTCAGGGAAGGGCTGTCCCGAGCCTGCCAAGCTGAGGAAGCCAGGAGAGAAGGGGATTTGATTTGTGGTCATTGTAGCACAAGATACGAAGAATCCGTTAATGGGGACTGGACTGTTTGCCCGCATTGTGGGTATGAGTACGCTAACAGAGCAAAACAAGGGAGCTAACGACTATGGCAACTACGAGGGTTTTGGAAGATTTACTGTCTATAGCGGCTGTGCGAGTCAAGATGGCAGGCACAGTTGAGACACGGGCCGCTACTGCCCGCGCCTACGCTGACATAGCGCAGGCAATAGCCACTCAAAAGTTTTATGCTATTGCCAGAGACGCTCGACCCCACCTAGCAGTCGCTAAAAAAGCTGAACTGGCGGCCCACGCCGCAAAAGCCGAGGCGGCTCGATTAGAGGGCATAGCGGCCTGCACCAATTAACAAGCCTACTTTAACTGTACTGGAAATAGTAACCATGCCAACTAAAGATGAAATACTGAGAGAAGCACATCGGTGCGTGCGAAACGCCCGACGCAATGCTGAATATGCCGTGGGAAAGTTAGAGAAGCTGGATTGTTCCACGAACGTAACCGACTGCGCCCTTGCCACTGAGTATGCGGCATCAGCCCTTAAAGACGGGGCAGCCGAGGTTAAGGAAGCGATGGGAGGGTTCTTTCGGGCTTGTCAGGGTTAGGGGTTCTCAGAGATAATAATGATAACAAACAGAGAAAAAGACCTGGAAGCCGCTCGATATAACATCGACCGCGCGATTCAGAACCTCCAATACGCACGCGGCGGGCTACTGGCCTTGACCGAAGCCGCCGCCGAAGCCGCCGAAGAGATTGCGGAAGAGATTGCTGAAGTCTGCGAGGTGGCAACCATTCAAGCCAGAAGCGCAGCAAGAGCATTTGAGCGATTGGGGAAGTCATAGGATTCTCAGGGTCGCCGACCGCACCTACAACAAAGGATAACGACTGTGACAATTGACACACTTAAACAATATGTGATGGATACGCGAGATGATCTTGAATACTGCCAGGAACGTGAGTCACTGAATAGCCAAGCCTCACGACGGCGGGCTGTTCGCTGCGCCGCCGCCCGGTTTCAACTGGCCAAGGCTAGGCTATACGCAGCGGAAGGTAATAACGACGCCGCTAAAAGATAAGGATTCTCGGGGTCGCGCCAACCGCGCGGCCTTTTTCTCGGTCCCGTCCGGACCCCGACAATCTGCAAGATTCCACCTACCAGGCCGCGTGCTCTCAGATCGCCGAGAAGGGGCCTTCCGGGGCCTGGAGGCAAAAGAGGTATGGCGAGAGGTTATCAAGGGCAGAAGGGGCGGGACAGCCTACTGGCGCATAGAAAAAGCCCGGCTGGGAAACCGGGCTTGGGTCGCGGGCGGCGGGCTCAATAAGCTATTGCTGTGAAAGCGAGGTTAGCGTGGTGAGAAGAATCGCAGAGGTAATTGAACGCGGCGGTAACGTGGCGGGTGGCGTCACTGCCGTGCTGATCTAGCTTGTCTATCGCGGCCTCAAGCTGCACAACTGCCCCTTCAGCATTAGCTAACGCTACTTCTAACTGGGCCTTTGCCTCTTTTTTGCTGAGCATGGTGTCTCCAGGTGTCATGTTGTCAGTCGGTCTTGTAGGCTCTGCAAGCTTTTCGAGCGTCGAGGGTGGCTTCCTCGCAGACCTCGTAGGCCATGCGAAGGGCGTCGTTGGCATGGGCGGATGCGACCACGACCGACTCCCCTGCCTCGGCGGCAAATTTACTTGCTTGAGGGGTCTTGGCCGCTCTACGGGCTTTCTCAGCTTGATACTCTGCGTGGTGAACATCCCGGGCGGCGTGGTTCGCCGCTCTAGTGGTGCGTATGCGCACGCCCATGGCAGCGCCCCGAGCAACGTAGGGGGTGGCGTGGCCCGGCCTCACTGCCTTAAAGGTGTCGACAGCTTCACGAACCCGCCCGGCGGCGCGTTCGGCATCCTCCGCGTGCCGCTTCGCCTTGGCGGCGGCACATATCGCGGTGATTTCGTCGGGGGTCATCTGGCGGCCTATGTCTCGTATCATTGTTGTCTCCGAGCGTCGGTTAGTTGCAGGGCCTCATTTGCTCTGCAATAAGATCAGCGTCTACAGCTTGCTGCGTCAAGTCGTCTCCGAGTCGTCTTACCTCGTTGAGGTATGCTTTCTCATCTTTGACGCCTTCGGGAATACCGCCCCCGAGCAGAATGGTCATGCGGATACTGCTGGCGCAATCAGCGGCGGCCATAGCCTTTGCATACGCAACGTCATAAGCTTGTTCTTGACTCATTTTCTACTCTCCTCAAAGTTAGGTAAAGGTGGAACGGCGGGCAGTGTTTTTGTCTGTACTCATAGTGTTTTTTAGTTTACGTTTCTCATGGCTGCTAGTCCCTTGACAGCATCCTCGGCGATAATGGCCCGCTCCGTTATCTCCATTCTAAGAGCGTGTAGGGCGGTGTTGTAGTCCGATACGTCGATTTGATCTGCCCACTTGTCCCCTTCCAGCATATTAGGCATCTGACGTACCGCTTGGAAGGCGTCCGTCAGTGCCCACGACCGGGCAAGGGCTTCTCTTCTGGCTTTGCTCATTGTCTCTCTACCCCTTCCAGGCCGTTGAAAACCTCCGTCCATTCGTCGCCGAATTGTTCCTCGGCTTCACGAAGGGCGGTGTTTAGGTCATACACGTAGTCGCCCCCACAGTCATAGAGGAGGGCGGAATAGAGTGTACTGTTTAGGCACACACGGAATCGGGTGCTCATTGTTGTCTCCGGGCTTGGTGGTATGTGACGGACTTTTCGGCGCGAGTCAGCCGCTCCTCCATTTCGGCTTGGAGGTCACTTAACGCAAAGTTAAACCACCTGGCGCGGGTCCGCGCAAACTTGGTGTCAGCACACGTTTTGACCTTAGGTATCTGTCCGATGTTTCTAAGTAGTACGGTATACAGCCAGGCCCGGGCGTCAGCCTTACCATGATCCTCTTCCGCCGATGTGCGGCGATGTTCGATTATTGCCCGGTCAATGGCCTCTTGACCGACTGCGTTGCCCGCTGCCTCTAGCGTGGTAGTTTGAGCAGAGGGGGGTGGGGGTGGCGGCACACACTTTTGGCAATAATACGACAGGTCGCGGCAAGACATTTCCGTTTTGAGGTGATAATCTTCACACCACTTACAGCAAGCGAACAATTTGTCCATGCAATCATAGCAATAGAGACACCCTTTATACTCAAAAGACTCGTCCGCGTGGTCAACGACAGGGCAGCCACACTCAGTGCATTTTTTGTTTTCGCTCATTGTTGTCTCCAGGTGTCATTAGTACCGTATCGGCAGCGAGGGGAGTGTCGAAGCCTGGGCCTTAACCCAAGCTGTGACGGCGTCTTCGGCCTTCTGCCGCGCCTCTTTAGCCAGCTTTCTTGCCGCTAGTGCGTCTACGCTCACGGCTGGGCACGCTTTTTGCAGGGCACTAAGAAGCGATTCTATTGAGTCATCAGCTATTTTGTCAGCCCTGTCGGCTGCTTTCCCAGCCTTGTCGGCCTCTTGTTTCAGTGCGGTGGCCACGGCTTCTTGTCTCGGCCTAGCGACCATGTTGGGGAAAGTCACCATTTTGTTTCTCCAGGTGTCATTGTTGTTGTGTCGGCCGCTCTGCCTTTAAGCTACTGAGCAAGCCTCTCCATTATCGAACACTACAAGTATACACTACGGAGCGCGATTGTCAAATGAAAATTCGCAACCAAGTACCCCGTTCCTTTGAAGAAAAACCACTTGACAGTCAGACGGTGGCATATATGCTTCAAGTAGAGCGAAGGGTAAGTCATAACCGCGTAACGAGTTACGGCCACACCGGCTCTGAGACTCCAAACGACCAAGGAGGGAACAGGTGGGTCGATGTAACTCGTATGACTGTATTTCGCCTGAAATTTCTAACAACCACCCCACGCATTCTGCAGCCTTATCACGATTCGACGGCGTTTTTGAAAACCAAAAGCAACCGTGCAACTTCTTCATACTTCTCAGACGCCACAGACGCACGAAAAAGCCCGGCCGAGGTGTGACCAGGCTAAGTTTCAATAGGTAACTATGGTTGCTTTACACGACCATCCTGGGTCCAGTAGGTAGACGAGGAGACTCAACCGACTGAGTTAGACCACCCAACCCTGGCGGTGTATTTCACCTCTCTTGCTGCCTCGTCGCTTTGATCGGGACGGACACTAACAATCTCCATAGCATCGTCCCCGGTACAAAGAGCAATCCAAGACTCTTGGGCGGTGTCTTTGTTTGTCACTTTGCAAACAGTCCGCCCTTCCAATGCCTCTGACCCTGAGCATACAAAGACTGAAGAATCCAGTGTATATACCCGTCCCCCGGCGTGAATGGGGAGTGTGGCGAGGCCAGCGAATAAGGGCCGCACGTTGCCATCTTCGTAGACCATTACCCGACGCAAGCGATACAGCCGCCCGTCGACTTCCATGTATGCTTTGAAATCCACGGCTCGCACCATTGTTAGCCATTGTGATAGTTTCATTTCCTTAATACGTCGCATCTAGTCTCCCTCTCTTTGCTTGGTCTTAGTTTTTTGGCTGTGGTTTCTGTTTTCTTGATTTGATTCAGGTGGGCTACTACTGCGC
>SDBT01003274.1_pt1 | contig 28134 bp, 22 predicted proteins | sample 2277101 | NCBI WGS metagenome assembly SDBT01 (sample SAMN10404973, study PRJNA504765) | marine sediment metagenome | isolation source: marine sediment core GS10_PC15, 103 cmbsf | place: Arctic Ocean: Southern Knipovich Ridge | collected 2010 | reverse complement strand
CCGAAGCGGCTGCTCTCACCTGTCCCGATGGTCGATCCTGTCGGCACGAAGATCGGCAGCGGGCTCGGCTTCGGGGAGGACGACCCGCTCGTCAATCAGTGGGGTGGCGCGACCGAGGAGAGCTACGCCGCGGCTGAAGCCCAAGGCATAGACACTGGAGCAGGGCGCTTCATGCACGACGCGGCGCAGACGGTCGCCGCGAGCTTTGCCGGCGGTTATGGGATGGAGGCAGCGGCCGGCGCGATGCCGGCGATGCCGGAGATCCCGACAGGCTGGCAGGAGGGCCTCCCCGAGGGCGTGCAGAACTTTATCCCAGGCGGTGCCAGTGGACAGATAATGACGCCAGAGATGGCGGGGCAATACGGCCAGGTCATGGGTGGCGCAGCCATGGGCGGCCATCTGTACGACGAGTCCGAGGAGCGTAGCGATCCTGGCCCCTGGCCGTTGCCTGAGGGCACCTATGTGCCTGGCGACATCTCGCCCAACTATCAGTCCTTCATGGACAAGTACGGCGGCGGGGCTGCACCAGAGAGGCCAGGTGGACCAGGTGTCGGTGGCGGTGGGCCAAGCGGCAGCGGCTCGTATGGGAGCTTCATGGAGCGCTACGGGGAAGGGCGCATGCCTGAGACTCGTCATCAACCAGGGAGACCAGGGACACCCGTAGGCGCACCTCAGCCGGCGTTTTCGTATAACCCGAATCCGCCTGCCGGCTGGGTCTAATGGCCGGCAAACGATACGCAGAGGGCAAGTACGCGGTCGGCGAGTGCGCTCGGTCTGGCCGCAAGATGCTGCTCAAGGACATGGTGGCCGACGGCTACTACCCGAGCCTGATGGTCGATCCAGCCTGGTATGAGGCCAAGCATCCGCAGGAGTCACTGCCCGAGATCCAAGATCCGGTCTCGCTGTGGCGGCCAGCTCCTGAGAGGGAGCAGGGAACGACTTCTCCTGTGCTGAGTGGGGTGCAGAGCCCGTAATGCCTTCTGCCGATCTCACATGGACTGAAGCGAACTCGCCGGTCAATCGGATCGATGAGTACCGGATCTTCAAGGCTATCGATGAGGTCGGTGAAGATCCTGGCGAGTTTTCGTTGCTCGCTACGCTACCTGTCTTGCAGAACGATGAATTTCCATTCGAGGATACCCATCCGCTTAGCTTCTCTGATACTGCGGTGGACTTCTTGAACAACACTTACCGCTACCGAGTCGATGCAGTCTCGGTGCTGGTGGGTGAGGCGACCGGAGGCTCACCGCAAACGGGGGTAGGTCCGTCAAACATCCTCACGCTCGAGGTATTCGATGAGCAAGAGATGGTGCTGGTCGAGAACAACGCCGCGAGCCCCAATGCGGCCATCTCGACCACCGGTATTGTGTGGACGGTCAATGCTACGCTCTTCCCCTTCCGGCTTGACGACGTCGCTTGGTCGACGTCTCTCGGCCTCTATGTGGCAGTGGGGGATAACGTCTTAGTTACCAGTCCCGATGGGATCGTCTGGACCTCTCAATCGGTCTCGTCAGTAGACTGGCAGACCGTGTACTTCTCGGATGGGCTCGACCTTTTCATCGGTGGCGCTGACGAGACTGGAACTGCCTCGATCATGAGCAGCACGGACGCCATTACCTGGGTCGATCGCACGACACCAAACAACTACCGCTGCCATGACCTCGTTGAGCATCCGACAGCCAACAGCGGCTCACCGAGAATCCTCGCAGTGGGACTGAATGGCTTCACGAATCCAGCGGGCAACATGCTGTTCAGCAACAATGGCACCACCTGGGGAGTCACAACGACCAACCCGTCCAATCGGGTCGTGGCCTGCGCCTATGACTCAGCCCTTGATCGAGTCGTCGTTATTGAGACGGGTGGGGAATGCAACGTCAGCAGTGACTGTGACACCTTCTCGCTAGACATCAATTCCGCTGACATCCCCAGCGGTAACGTCGCTAACGAATCAGCGTTGGCTTACTCGGAGCTTCTCGATCAGCTCGTGTTCGTTAGCGGCAACGGGATCTTTTCGAGTGAAGATGGTGGCGCGAGCTGGACGCTACGAGACTCGAATGACTGCCAAGACGTGAAGTATTCAGAGGCCCGCGGCCTGTGGATCGCTATTAACGATGCGTCTCCGAGGCTTCTTACCAGCACCGATGGGATGAGCTGGACCATACAAACCGATCCTGCTGGCACCACGGACACTTGGTCGGCTATCGCTTTAGGAGATCCACAATAATGGCCAGCACACTAGCCTTCACCTACAACGAGCTGATCGCTGAGATCCAAACGAACGCTGAGGACACGAGCGCTGAGTTCGTGGCGGAGATGCCGACGATCGTCTCTACCGGCGAGACCCGTCTCTATGGTGACCTCAACTTCGAGATCTTCGATCGCGAGCGCACGGGCGTCTTGACCATCAATGTCAACGAGCAGCCGATCAAGCCGGTCACCTGGCAGGGCACGCGATCGCTCTGGCTCCAGCCGGTGGGTGGTGGCTCGAGCGTCTTCATGCAGCGGCGGACCATCGAATACTGCCGTGACTTCCAGCCTGATCCCGCGGTCGATCGCGCCCAGCCGGTCTACTTCGCCGAGCTGGACGAGTTCAACTACTTCATGGTGCCGTCACCGGACGTCGCCTATCCGTTCATCATGCGCGAGATCGGCAAAGAGCCGACTCTGTTGCTGACTGCAGCCAACCAGAACACCTGGCTCGGTGACAACCTCGGCGACCTGCTGCTCTATTGCTGCATGATTCAGGCCGAGATCTACCTCAAGTCGGACCAGGTCGACGTCGACAAGTGGAAGACGCTCTACTCTGAGACGCTGCCGGTCCGCCGCGGCACCCTCAGGCGGCAACTCAGGGGCGACTACTCGCCGATCCGTAACGCTGCCAGGACCGCGGACCCGACACCGTAATGGCATTCTTCACTGAAAAACTGCGGCTCATCAAGCAGAACATCGGCGAGAACGACCAGATCTGGGGTGATGCGCTGAACTCCGGCTTCATCGACCTGGCTGATGAAGCGGTTGCCGGCGTGGCGACGGTCGACATGTCCGGCGGCGACACCTCACTCACCGATGAGGACGGTGCCTCGAGCGAGGCGAGGGCGATGTTCCTCACCCTCACGGGGACTCCGGCTGGCCCATCGAGTCTCACGGTCCCGAGACGGTCGAAGCTCTACGCGATCCGCAACGAGACCCCGCAGATCATCACCATCAAGCCGCTGGGTGGCACCGGTGACAACATCAACACGCTCGAGACTGAGTGGTTCACGGTCGATGAGGCGACCAATCGCTGCTTCAATCTGCTCTCTTCCGGCACCATCGTCCCGTTCACGGTCACTCAGGTGCCCGTCACGGCCAGTTTCATCGGTTCGATAGCCGGTGATGCCACCAAACAGTTCAATTCCATACAGGAAGGGACGCAGTTTGCGATCGGCTGGGACACGCTTTCGGTGACGGTGGCCGCGATTGACTTCGTGGCCGTCGGCTTCTTCCCGACCGCACCGGTACGGCAGCAGAGCTACCAGCTCTTCATCCAAGAGGGCGGAGCCGTGATCGATGCCTATGCGGTCTTCACCACGCAGCGGATCGAGTTCTTCAAGTCGGACGGCTCGCCGTGGATCAACCCGTCGGTCCGCACGGTCAACCAAACATGGCTCCAGTACAACCAGGCGCTTAACTAATGGTCGACACTTTCTCAACGAACCTGAGACTGCGGAAGCCAGAGGTCGCGGCGAACGAAGACGCCTGGGCGCCGCTGCTCAACGACGACATGATCACGCTGCTCGAGACCGGCATCGCCGGCCTGAGCACGGTCGATGTGACCGGTGGCGGAGTGGTGCTCACCTCGAACGATGGGGCGCCTGATACCTCGAGGGCGATGTTCCTGCGCGTGATCGGCACGCCTGGCGCCACCCAGATCGTCACCTTCCCGCCAGGTATCAACAAGCTCTACACCGTCATCGTTGAATCCGATGACCAGGTGGCTTTCTCGGAGTCGGGCTTTCCAGGCATCCTTGTAGATCCAGGCCAGACCGCCTCGCTGTTCCAGGTCGGAGGTGTTGCCACCTACGAGGTCGAGCAGTTCGGCGAGGCTATCGATGATCCTGGGACCGTCAACAACACTTTCACCTTCGACGTGCCGGCTGCCAATGGCGGAGCTGGGACCACGGTGGCGGTCGAGTGGCTGAGGCAGGGCAACTTCGTTTACGTCAACATCGCGCCGATGACCGACATCAACTTCAACACGGTCGAACTGGACCTGGTGATCTCGGCCGGCAACATTCCTGTAGACGTCCGCCCGTCCGTGGCGCAGTACGTGCCTGTTTCATTCTGGGAGGACACCGCGGCCAACTTCGTGCACACCCAATCGCAGCTCCAGATCTCCGGCTCGCTGACGACCTGGTCACTTCAGCAGATAGACGGTTCGGATTACACCATGAACTCAGATAGATCCTGGCGGTATGGCATCACGGCCATCTATCCGGTCAATGGCATTCTCTGATGACTGACACATTCACAGCGCTGCTTCGCTTCATCACCCAGGATGACATGGCCAACATCAACCGGTGGGGGACGACCTTTAACTCGGCCTTCGCTGAGCTGGCGGACGAGGCCATCGCCGGCTCGGTGGACATCGATGTCACCTTGGGGGACGTCACGCTCGCGCCGTCGAATGGTCTCTCCGATAGGCAGCGGCCGATGCACCTGCGGATCGTTGGCTCACCAGGCACCACGCGCACGATCACCTTCCCTGCAACCTCCAAGCTCTACGTCGTGGGTAATGCGACCAACCCTGCGACCAACATCATCCTGACGACGCTGGGCGGCACATCGATCACGCTCACGGCAGCTCAGACGCCGACGATGATCTTTGTCGACGCGGTTCAAGACGAGGTCCGGATCGTGGGCCGATCGGATGCGGCGATCGCCGGCATCCCGTGGACGGCCTTCGGCATCGCGATCACGAGCGCCACCTTGGGTGACACGGCCTTCAACTGCTTCTACTCCAAGCAGGGCAAGATCGCCTCGATCATCATCCCAGCTCACAACGTCACGGTGAGTGCGTCGACCTGGGTGATCTTCTTCGATGACGGCAACCTGCCGCCAGCGATCCAGCATGCCGGCGTCGACATCGCTTTCCCGATGACGGTGACGATCAACTCAGGCGGCACGGTCATCCCGTCCTTCCTGACCGTCGAGCCTGGCGCCGCGGTGAGCATGCGGTTCCGTTCGGCTGACCCTGATGACTTCCCCACGGAGGACCAGGTCTATGGCCCCGCTGTCGATCGCGATCTGGCCCAGGATCTCCTGCTGATGTACTCGGTGAACTGATGAGACTGCCAGCACAAAACCTCCAGATTCCTGTCGGTGTCGTGACCGAAGAGACCGACCGCGGGACGCGAGGGCGCTGGAACAACAGCAACAAGATCCGCTTCCGCCAGGGCCTGCCGGAGAAGCTCGGCGGTTGGATCATCTCCTCGGTCGGCACCACCGATGGGGACATCGATACCGACGAGGACAACACCGACTTCAATGGGGTCTCGGTCAACTACGGCGCCGCGGCCACCGTGCTCACCATGGACGCGAACGTCACCGTGCTCGATGGAGATCCGGTGCAACTCTTCGATGACTCCAAGACCGGAGGCCTCGGCACGCGCTCGATCGCCTCAGGCGGTGGGGATGGCTCCTTCATTCCGGTGGTCGATGGAGCGGTCACCGCGGCCATCGGTGACGTGGTGCTCTTCGAGCTGGTGGAGGAGTTCACCGGCACGCCGGCAACGATCGTCGCAGGCGGGCTCGCGGGCGACACGACCATCACGATCGGCAGCGCGGTGAACACCTATCTCAAGGCGGGGACCGTCATCACGATCGCTCTGCAGGCCGGAGGCTTCCACCACACGACGTTCCAGAACAACCTGACCGGTGGGGCTACTACGATCGACATCGTTGATCCTCTGCCCAGTGACGCGACCCTAGCCAGCTCCGTGCAGATCTGGGCGGCCGGTTCTGAGTATCTGGACATGGCCACCGACCTGAGCTACATCTTCAGGTTCCTGGCCAACGCGCCGGCAGCGAGCACGCAGCTCGTGCTGACCGAGGCGCTGACCGAGGATGTGGGCACCGCGCCGATCGACATCCGCGGCTTCCAGTCCACCACGGCCGATGGCGATCAGACCTCGAGCGCCACGCTGACCATCACACCGGCGACCGACTTCGCGATCAGCTCCAACACCCCGTTCCCCAACGGCTTCGTGATCCTGCCGACCTTCCTGCAGGACCAGGTCTGCTATGAGGGCACCTCGAGGCAGCTCCATGACTGGAGCGATCTAGGTGACCAGCGCTGGCTCTCGATCGGCACCAGCTCGAAGCTCTACGTGGTCAACGAAGGCGTGCTCTTCGACATCACACCACTGCGCATCACGGTGATCCTCACAGATCCGTTCGACACCACCAACCTCTCCACGACCGTGATGGTCACCGACATCGCTCATGGTGCTCAGGTCGGCGATCGAGTGACCTTCTCAGGCGTGACCGTCCCGACAGGCGGGCTCGATCTCAATGGCGACTTCGAGATCGAGGTCATTCTCGACGCGGACTCCTACGAGATCACGGCCGACTTCCCTGCCACCTCCACCGTGACTGGCGGCGGCACGGTGACGGCTGAGTACGACATCTCCTCCGGTCCGGTCGACAACGTCTTGCAGGCCGGCTGGGGCACTGGCCCTTACGGCGGCGGCTTCTATGGCATCGGCCAGGCTGGTGTCGGTGTGGCCAGGGCGGTGCGGATCTGGTCGCTAGATAACTTCGGCGAGGATCTCCTGGCCTCACCGAATGAGAACTCGCTCTATCACTGGGACCGCTCAGCCGGCCCGACCATTCGATCTGTACTGGTCGATGAGGCGCCGTTCACGATTCAGCGGATGCTCATCTCACCCCAGGCGCGGCATGTCATCGCCTTCGGCGCGGGGACCGGCAGTGCGGATTCGCCAGGAGATCCTGACAAGCTCTTCATCCGCTGGGCCAGCCAGGAGAACTTCCTAGACTGGATACCTGCCCTGATCAACACGGCCGGCGATCTGCGCCTGGACATCGGCTCGCAGATCCTGACCGCGATCGAGTCCCGCGGCGACATCATCATCTTCACCGACGAGTCGCTCCATGCGCTGCAGTTCATCGGTGGCGAGTTCGTGTTCGCGCTCCGGCATCTGGGCCAGAGCGTCAGCATCGTGGGCCCGAATGCCGCGGTCGACGTCAACGGCGTGGTCCGCTTCATGGGCGAGGATGACTTCCTGATCTACGACGGCGTGCTCAAGGTCCTGCAGTGCGACGTCCGCAACACCGTGTTCGATGACTTCAACTCAGGACAGGGCGACAAAGTCTACGGAGCTGTGAATAAGCTGTTCACCGAGGTGTGGTGGTTCTACCCGTCGGCTCAGTCCAACGAGAACGATCGCTACGTGAAGTACAACTACAAGGACAATGCCTGGGACTTCGGCACGATCGATCGCACGGCCTTCCATGACAGCTCGAGGTTCCTGGCTCAGAAGCCCTACGGCACCGACGATGGCAAGATCTGGCAGCACGAGACCGGCGTGGATGAGACCGTCAACTCAGGAGCCTTGCAGCCGATGGTCACGCTGCTCGAGTCAGGTCAGTCTGAGATCGAGCCTGCCGGCGAGCACCTGATGCACGTCGGCGCCATGATCCCCGACTTCAAGACCCTGGTCGGCTCGATCGATCTCACGCTCTTTGGTGTGGCCTATCCACAGGAAGGGACCGTGATCGTGAAGGGCCCGTTCACGGTGACCTCGAGCGATCCGCGGATACCGGTGCGGTTCAGGACTCGACAGGTAGCGATCCGGATCGCCTCGGATAAGGTTGGCGATAACTGGAGGATGGGCGTGTGGCGAACTGAAGCTCGACCGCACGGGAGGCGAGGTGGTTAGTGGCTACCGTACCGAATCCCCCGCAATTCGAGGAAGAGTATGACGTCTACAAAATGCGGCAATTTGTGGAGGACATGATTCGTGCACTCGAACAAACCAATCAGGAGCTGTCGGTGGTTGCTGCGGGTGGTGGCAGCGGCTCTGCCGGCGGCGGGTACCCAGCTCAACTCGGCTACCACGGAGTGAGATAGATGGCATTCACACCCAAAGCACTCGCCGATGGCGAGCTGCCCTCGGCCCAGGCGCCGATCTTTAACGCCACGGCCAACATCGGCACCTACGTCAAGGCGATCACGCTGTTCAACAACAACCTGGCCAACCAGGTGATCCTGATCGGGGTCAATCGTTCGGGGGACGTGCGCAACTGGCGGCGCTTTGAGCTGCTGCAGTTTGAATCCGCGGACGTCATCGATGACGGCGAGACGATGCTGCTCGAGCCCAACGACACCATCGTCGGGCAGGCCACCAATGCCAACTCGGTCGACTTCACCATCTCAGGAGTGGAGGAGTTCGCGTAGGTGGGATCTAAGGTCTACACCACTGATGGCATCCAACAGCTCTCTCTGACGGGCCTGGGGACTGCCAACCATCCGGATCTCTTCGGTCGCAGTGATCCGGACCAGCATCCCATCTCTGCGATCACTGGGCTGACCGCTCAGATCCTCGACTTCGAGACCAGGATCTCAGCCAACGAGCTGCTGCTGGTCAACCACGAGACGCGCATCACCGGCCTCGAGGCCCTGCATCCGGTCGCCTTCGATGACCTCAGCGATGTGAACCTTATCGGTGCTGCTGACAACGATCTGCTTTTCCGCTCCGGTGGCGTCTGGATCGACACGAACGGCGTACTGCAGTGGGATGGCACCCAACTCACGATCAACGACTACACCTTCCCAGCGGCGGACGGCCTCGACCGGCAGATCCTGGTCACGGACGGTGCCGGCACGCTCACCTATGAGGATCAGGGAACCACCGCCGGACTGCTTAGCGCGGAGTACCGATTCAGCGATAGCGTCGTGGCGGCTGACCCTGGCAACGGGCGCTTCCGTTTCGACACGGGCGCTTACAGCACCGTGACCGAGGTCTTCATTGACATCCTCACCGACAACGGCGCGGACATCACGAACCTGCTTGCTCAGATCGCCATAGGCGACCGGCTGTATTTCCAGAACAGGACCGATGCCGCTAAGTTCGTTGCCTTCGATGTCATCGCGGATGCGGTGGACAACACCGGCTGGTTCACCATCGGTGTGAATGCGATAGCCGAGGGCACGTTCCTCGCCAACAACGACAGGTGCATCTTCATCTGGTCGATTGATGGCGCCTCCTCACCCCAGCGGCTGGAATACGAAGCGATGGCAACGCGCTCGCTCGTTAATTCTGACTTCACGATCGGGTCCAGCATTGCGGAGGGAGTTCAAGCGGTCTCGGCTGGAGTCGGAGCGGCGATCTTCACTACGACCGCTCTTTTCGATGATCACCCAGGCATCTGGGGTCTGCGCACGGGCACGGGCACTGCTGGTCGAGTGTTCGTTATTGGCAGACCGGCTGGTTATCACGTTGGTGTCGGTGGCGTCACGCGAGTCGGCACCTGGCTGCGGTCACCGGCAACGCTTTCGGATGCCGTTGACGAGTACGTGATTCGTGCTGGGTTCTTCAGCATCACTCTACCCAACACCATCATCGAGGGCATCGGGTTCGAGTATCAGTTCGACCAGAACGGTGGCCGATGGCAGGGAATTACGGATGCCACGGGAGAGACCTCGCTTGACACCGGCATCACGTTTGCTGTGGACACTTGGTACTACCTGGAGCATGAGGTCGCTGCCGATGGCTTGTCGGTGGAGTTCTTCATCGATGGGGTCTCGGTCGGTTCGTTAGCGGTCGCTGCCGACATTCCATCTGGCACCGGCTTCGATCTGTTCTACAACATGCACATCATGAAGCTGGCCGGCACGAACTCTCGCGATTGTTTCATCGATGCCTATTACACCTACCAGGAGCTGTCGCGCTAATGGTTGGTATCCCAACAGACGAGAAACGGGTACTGGAGTGGAATCCTGACCTGGAGTCCTCCAGCTCGGCTGAGGGTAGTGCTGACCGGACACGATCGATCACTGTTGAATGCCCGAGATTGAACGACAATTTCACGCTGTTCTTTACCGACGTAGAGATCACGATTCGGCAGCTCAACTTTGTCCTGGCAGGCATCACCGATCTCGAAGTGTTCGTGAACTTCGATGCTGATAGAAGCGCAGGTGGCACCAGCGTCATCAATGCGGGAACGGTCGTGAGCAACACGACGACCGGCCAGGAGATCACGGTATTCGATAACGCTGTCATCCCAGCCGGAAGCTGGGTGTGGGTAGAGTTCACTGCCATCAATGATGAGCCCACTGAGGTCAACGTGTCTCTGGTGTACAACTGATGACCACTCGTGCGGAAGCTCTACGGTTTATGGAGGACTCCAGGCGGACAGTTCCCGCTCCTACGGACGCTGCTCGCGTCGAGAACTTTCGGCGGCAGAATCTGAGACTGAAGGTGGTGTCACCAGATCTACGAGATGATGAGCTGTTAGCGATCTTGCGGAAGATCGATCAGTTGCCGGTGAGGACACCCTAGTGGCTCTGATTATTGACTCTTTTCAGGAAGCGAACGATTACTGGGCGACGTGGACCCATGTATTCCAAGGCAGCAACATCTCGTTCTCTGCGTTCGATCTTCGCCAGATCCAGGGCAACTTCTTCATCGGCCTGCAAGGGCAGACGGTGAACATGTTCAATACCCAGATCCCAGCGGGAGCAACCATAGACTCCGCGACGATGGATGTCATCGCCTTCGCTAATTCGGGGGCTGGCATTCACACATCCACGATCAATGCACCGCAACGATCATCCGGCAGTCAGCTCTTGGACCCATTCCAGACACCGTTCGCACCGTTTGAAGGTTGGCGCAGAGACCAGTGGTCGAACCAGGAGATCGCGGTTGTCAGCACGACGTTCACCTTCATTGCTCAGCCGATTGGATTCGCTGTTGGCAACACTTTTTGGCAGATGAGGCTGCTGGCTGTGGCTGGGAGTTCGATTGCAAATCGGGATCTCATGGGGCAGAAGATCACAGCAGGGTCGGCCAACACAACGGTCAACTTCATCTCGTATCAGATGCAGCGATTCGGCAATCCGGCTGGCAACATCATCTGCCACATTCAGGGCATCACAACCGATCGAGGCGTCACGATCCCAGACGGTATTGACATCGCTGGTGGCACCAGTACACCTGTCCTGGCCAGCACCCTGTCGAACACGGGGCTCAGCGGAGTCATCTTCTTCTTCCCTGCCAACCCGACACTGGTGTTCGGGCAGGACTACTTTCTCGTCATCGAGGTGGAGTACGCGACCAGCGTGGTTGACTTCATCACGATTGGGCACCTGAACCAGTTCCTTCAAGACGGTCAGCTCTACCACTTTGGTGAGGGGCTCGGTAATGACTGGCAAAACGCTCCAGGCGATGTGGATGCGAACCAATGGCATACTCTTGGAGAGCCTTCCGTGGCGGCTGACACTGACTGGGACATGCCGCAGTTCTTTACGGGCGTGACCTATTCCACTCCAGACATCACGGCGCTCGTCCAGGCGCAGATCAACGACCCTGGCTACACGGCTGATGCTGGCATCATCGTCGCTGTCGCTCGAACCCAGACCGATCCGCTGCTTAACCGGATCTGGCGCAGCAATCTATTCGCTGGCAACGTCGATGGGCCAGTGCTGAACATCGGTTACTTTGAACGGAGGGTAATGATCACATGAGTGAAACAGAAAACCAGGACGCAGGTAACGGCGAGCTGGCGAATGCCATGGCTAAGGCGAAGCCCGTGGACCGAGACCCAGAGCTACGAAGTGGCGAGACCTACATCCTGATGTCGACGCGCACGCTGGCGGAGATCGTGAAGATCTTGCGCACGCTGCCGTTCGAGGAGGTAGAGTTGGTGATTCGCGACCTCAAGAAGGTTCAGCCCGTGCAAGGGAAACCAGCCGAGTAGATCGTGACCAAAGTCTATGACCGCAATGGCCGTCGAATCATCGCAGCACTCTGGGATGAGATCTCTCAGATCCCTGACCGCGTCAATGAGATCGCGGTCCTCACCGACCCGAATGCGCTGCGCTACGTGGGCTGGAACGATGTGGCCAACGAGCTGCAGCTCCTCACCTTCGACGCGGCCGACATCCCGTATGACAACTCCGGCTCCGGCCTGGCCGCGACCGAGGTCCAGGCGGCGATCGATGAAATTGCAACAGGGTCTGGAGTGGGGACGATCTTTTCGGGGCACGTCAGCCTTGCAGGGACCACGGTCTCATCGGACTTGCCGAGTGGATGGACGGTCTCGCGGCCGGCGGCCGGCAGGTACGTGGTCGTCCACAGCCTGGGGCTGGCAACAGATACGGATCTGCACATCACAGCGACGTGTGATCTGCTGGTGTTCCCGTTCGCTCGAATTGCGAATGTCTGGAATCCAGCGCTGGGGGTGAACAGTTTTGAGATACGGACGCTACAGGACGACAATGGTGGGGGCGGAGGCGCCCTGAGCACACCGTTCTTCTTCGTGTGTGTGCAGGGACCGAATTAACTTTTAGAGGTTGTACGAGGTATCACCAATGGCAAAGAGTAATCAGAAAAGCGACGAGCCCAGGACGCTCGTCATCCGTCGGGCGACTGCATACGATGTCGTAAACCTGGCTAAGATGCTCATCGCTGGGCTCGAAGAGCAGGCGCAGGGCATTTGGTATCCAAGGGTTCCGGAGGGCGATCGGGGCAAGATGATGTCTGTCAAGTACATCATCGACCTGGTCGATCGGGCAGTCATTTTCGTGGCCGATCTCAACGGCCGACTCTTGGGTTGTATTGGGTGTTCCGTTGATCGCTATCCCTGGAGTGACGACTGGATGCTGAGCAACGAGTGGTTCTATGTGCTGGAAAAATTCCGAGATTCTGACATCGCCGTCGCGCTTCTACAGGCGATGCAGGATTTTGCGGACGCAGATGAGCTGCCGATCACGGGTGAGGGGAAGCCTCGCTTTGCGATCATGCTTGGTATCGTCAGTGGTAAGCAGACCGGTGTGAAGAACCGGTTCATGGAGATGCAGGGGTACGTCAACGGTGGTGGCAATTATGTGAGGGCACCACAGTATGGGCCGCAGCAAAACGACGACAGTAGCCGAGCGTAAAATACCGGAGTATGTCGAGGCCGGTAGTCAGCAGGCTATCACCAGGGCCCGTGAGATCGCAGACCGACCGTATGTCGAATACGGTGGGGAGCGAATCGCGGGGATGGACCCTTCCGAGAGGCAGGCGTATGACCTAGCATCGGAGGGGACAGGCGCCTATGAGCGAGATCTGAATCGCTCGCGGGAGTTCGCAGAGCAAGCGGCCACCGCGTTCACGGACTTCGATCACGAAGCCTACATGAACCCCTACATCAAGGGGGCGCTGGACCCTGCAGCTCGTGAGCTGCGCGAGGAGATGGCCAGGCAGCAGCAGCAGATCGGAGGTCAGGCCGGCATGACCGGCGCCTTCGGCGGATCTCGCCAGGCGATCCTCGAGTCCGAGGCCAGACGCGGAGGCACTGAAGCGATCGGCGATCTCTATAGCCGCGGCTACGCGCAGGCCTTCGAGTCGTCGCGTGACCAGATCAACCGCGATCGAGCTGCTTCCGCTCGAGCGGCGGATCAGTTCAGGGCGACGGGTGCGCAGGGTCAGCAGCAGATGACCCAGGACATCCAGAACCTGCTCACGACCGGCGGGCTCCAACGTAATCTCCGCCAGGCCGGCCTCGACTTCGACTACCAGCAGTTCGTTGAAGCCAGGGACTGGGACATCACGAACCTTCAGCCACTGTTGGCCGCGCTCTCGTCAGTGCCCTATAGCGAGACGCAGACCACCACCAACAAGTCGAAGAAGTCCGCCTTGTCCACGGTCGTCGGCCTGGCCACGACTGCCTTCGGTGCCTACACGGGGAACGTAGGAATGATGTCGGCCGGCATGCAAGGTGCATCCGGCGGCGGAGGCGGCGGAGGCGGCGGTGCGGTTTCCATCGCTCCAACGGGTGGAGGCTTCCAGGGAATACCAGGGTTCACGGGTGGTCCTGCAAGCGTGCCTGCGTACAGCAACGCACAGGGCACGATGCCAGGGATGCAATGGCCACAAGCGAATACGCAGGGGATACCTACGACTAACTACGGAGGAGCGGTGTTCTAATGGGCGCTTTACTCGATCAATGGATGGCCGACAACTCGGCCGCACTCGCCCGACTCCAGCCAGGTGGCGGAGCGGGTCCCATGGTCGGCGGTCCCCCGCCGCCGGCTTTCCCAGGTGCAGGTCAAGGCGCAATGGCGCCACCTCCACCGACGGCCTTCCAAGGAGGGCAGGGGCCCGTGGCTGCGCCGGTCGACGTGCAAGGTACGCCTGGTGCTGAGGTCGGCCAGTTCGGTCCTTACCAGGCGCCACCGATGCAGCAGCCGGCCTTCGAGGAGCAGGCTGCAGGAGGTGGTGGTGGGCCAGGTCTTGGTAGCACTGTGATGGATGCCATCGAGGCCAAGCGCGATGGTGCCGTGGGCGCTGAGGAAGGTGCGCCGCCTGTGGAAGGAGCCGCTGCAGAAGGCGAGGCAGACATCGAATTACCGGCTGAAGGTGAGGGTCTATCGGCCGAGCAGGTGTTCCAGCAGTCTCCCGAGGCTGTGGATAAAGCTGTGGATGTTCTTGAGGAGCAGACCGGTAAGCCGGTCGAGCAGCTCTACGAACAGCAGACTGGCAACCCACCGCCAGCCAACATGAAGCGGCGTGAGATGGGCAATTTCCTGCTCGAGTTCGGACTCAATCTGTTAGCTCAGCCAGGCGGGATGTCACCAGCTCAGGAGTTTGGGCAAGCAGCTCAGCAGACCATCAGAGGGCGAACCGAGCGTCGGACAACCGCGACCGCGGTCGAGCGCGAGGAGCGCCAGGCACAGCACGAGCGCAACATGGAGCTGAAAGAGTTCGGTCTGAAACGGCGTGAGATCGAGAGCATCGAGGCCGGCCAGATCGAGCGTTTCGTGACCAACGACGGGCGGATGATGCAGTGGGACCCGATTGCTGGCACAGCCACGGCAGTGCTGGGTGCTGAGGGTGAGCCGATCACCGGAGTCGAGGGGCGCGGCACAGGCACCCAGGCGGAGTTTGTGTTCACCACCGTGATCGAGAACCAAAGGAAGATAGCGGAACTCAATGACCTCGAGTTCACGCCTGAGATGGAGATCGTAGCTCGTCGGCAGGCCGAGGCGGCAATGCGCAACATCAGACCAGAAGGGGAGTTCGATGAGGCTGCGGCGCGGGTTCGAGCACGGGATGCAGCCACAGAGCTACTCAAGGTCAATGAGGACTTTAAGGCGGCCACGGGAGAAGAGCAGGAGGCGATGATCGCGCGAAGTCTGGAGATGAACCTCAACTGGGAGAAGTATGGCGTCTACCAGTTCGAGACACCGTCCGGACCTGATCCAGATCCCGCGAGGATTCCTGAGGGGTCGGCGGTGCCGATCACCGACGGGAACACAGGGGAGCAGTCCTATTGGATTCGAGATGGCGATGGGGTGCGTAAGCTGACGTTGGTCGAGGCGCGTGCGAGGGGGCTTCCCGAGTTCTAATGGCATTCACCTACGGCACACCGGTTGCGTTCAATGATCCTCGAGAAGAGGAGGAAGAGCGACAGCCAACTCCACGCCCAGCCGAGGGGCAGATCGCCTATGGGCAGCCGGTCAACATCCCGCTGCGCAGTCGTCTGCTCCATGGTGTGGACGTGGTCAGCCGTGGGGACACCGGCGACTACTTCGATGATGACGATCGGCGGTGGGGCGAGACCGAGGGGCGGGAAGACTCCCCGACCGGTCGCGATCGGATTCTGATCAACGATGCCAAGTACGAGGCTGAGGGCGCGACCGGCTACCGAGATCGAGCAGTCACCGGTGAGTCGCTGCATCGTCTGAGGACGGTGGCGCCGGAGCAGTATGGCCGCCTGAGAGACGCAGCCGAGTCGAGCCCCGAGACCATGCGATGGGCCAGGGAGAGCTACGAGAAGGCGAGAGGCGAGGGCGAGGATCGATCGTTCAATGACTGGTGGGAGCGCAGCCGCTTCGATCAGGTGGTCGGTGGCTACCTCTTCGCCGGTGATGAGTCGATGCCGACCATGAGCGACTGGGATCGCAACGAGCTGCCCTACGGCGAGGAGTTCCGAGCTGAGCTGGACAAGCTCGACGTCGATCTCTTCGGCGCCGCACCGACACGACAGCAGCCCAGGCCGAGGAACGATGGCCTGACCTATGGCGCCCCCGTGCCGTTCGGGCGCGATCCAGAGGAAGAGATTGAAAGCGATCAGCGCGCGCCGGACCAGGAGAACAACTTCGGGTTCGTGGTGAACCAGCCCACACCCGAGGAGGCGGAGGCCTTGACCGCCTACTACGACCAGTCCGAATCCGATCGTCGTCTCATAGAGGCGGCAGGGCCGATGGCCGCGATGGCCGGCATGCCAGGGGCTGACTTCACACCGGTGCTCATACAGGAGATGCGTCGGCGTCGTGATGAGATGGTCGACTCGAGCTATGCCGGCTTCACCGAGGACGACTGGTGGGAGATCGTCAAGAAGAACACCTTCAACTTCCCAGTCCGGATCTTCGGCCAGGTCGCGGGCATGCTGACAGCTCAGGAGCCGATGAGTACGTCGGTGCTCCGGCGCAATTCCAGGCAGGATTCCGACAACACCAGCGACGATCCGCACATGTCCAGGCGCAACTACGAGCTGGCCGAGCGCTACGGGTTCACCTGGGAGGATGGCGAGGACCCAGTGACTCAGCTCATGGCGTACCTCGACAGCCCCGAGGGCATCGAGCGCTCTGAGCGGGAAGCCAAGGAGGCGCCCATCGCTGCAGCGGGCCAGGAGATGTGGGACGCGAGCCGCGGGATACTCGACGTCAACCAGATCAGAGTGAGGCCACAGTCAACCAAGTATTACGCCGCCGGCATCATGGAGGCCACGCTCAACATGGCGCCCGCGATCGTGATGACCATGCTGACCAAGAACCCAACCGTGGGTGCCAGCATCATGGGCGGTCAGGTCTACGGTGAGACCTACGCGAGCATGCGGGACCGTGGCATAAACCACGAGACGTCCAGCGCCTATGCCGTTTTCTCGTCTGCGTTCGAGATCCTGACTGAGAGGATTCCGCTGGGGATTCTGACCAGGAATGAGTTCCGCGGGCTGAAGCGGATCTTGGCCGGTGCCGGAGCCGAGGGCTTTCAGGAGCCCATGGTCGAGCTGCTGCAGATCGGCATGGACATGGGAATCCTGCACGAGGATCTGCAGGGCGGCGAGATCATCCAGCGACTGATCGACGCCGGCATCATGGGCATCGGGGCGGGCGCCTCGATCGGTGCCAGTGTCGAGGGTGTGATGCAGTTCGGCACGCCGGCCGCCAAAGAAACCGCAGCCGATGAGAATGTGCTGGCTCGAATCGCCGAGGAGATGGAAGAGCGGGCCAGATCATCGGGCGCCTACGATCGCATGGAGGAGGAGCTGATCGAACTGGAGGAGGCACTCCAGGGCCAAGGGATGGAGGAGGCGCAGGTCCAGCGTCTGGTCGAGCAAGGCCTGGCTGCCGAGGTTGAAACGGACGATCGATCAGCCAGCGACATTCTGGCGGACGTGGCGGTCGAGCGAAAGAGGGCCGAGGAGGCCGAGAACGAAGACGTCGCGGCTGCGGCGGTCATCAGACAAGACGAGCTGGCCGCAGAACTCGAGGCCGCTCAAGCGCCCAAGACTGTCAAGATCTTACCGAAGGGGCGGCGGCGCGCGGGGCAGCTCAAGCGTGTGATCGAGAAGAACCGCACTCGCCAGCAGCTCGAGGCTGAGGGTGTAGCTCCAGCCGACTCGGCCGATGTCGCCAAGCCCTACCAGGCGCGACAGGATGTGACCTCTGCCTACTCCGGTACCGCTGAAGGCTCTGAGGTCACCGACGCTCAGAAGCTCAAGGGCAACTACGAGAAGGGCCGGTTCTCTTGGAACGGCATGCCGATCGCCGTGGAGACCGCTCAGGGTGACACACGCTCTGGCGTGGACTCCGATGGTGAGGCCTGGTCACAGCGGATGAACTCAGGCTATGGCTACTTCGAGGGCAAGCCTGGCGCCGATCAAGTTGCCGGCGAAGTCACCGAAGGGGTCGACGTCTACGTCGGCGAGGACCCGAGCGCGCCGATGGCTTACGTGGTCAACCAGAAGGACGCGGCCGGCGAGTTCGATGAGCACAAGGTCATGGTCGGGTACCGCTCGATGGAAGAGGCTGAGGCTGCTTACAAGGCGGACCATGCCCCAGCTCGAGAAGATCCGGACATCGACATCGTCGCGATGAGCCCTAACCAGATGAGGCAGTGGCTCGATCAATCCGAGCACAAGAAGCCACTGCGCTATTCCCCGATGGTCAGGGTCAACAAGGGCCAGGCGGTCACGAGCAACGAAGGCGATAGGGGTGGCGTGCCTGATGGCGTCTCAGATCTGGAGACCGAAGAGGGCACGCTCTACAGCTTCGGTGACACCGGCTACTCGTCCGAGCGAGTCAGCCAGGTCTCACTGGCCGATCTCATGGAAGCGCTGCAGGCCGAGGGCTACGAGAACTTCGATGACGCCGGCATCAATGCGGGCGCGCGCATCATCGAGAAGGTCTTCGGGCAGAGGGCCGGCGGTCCGCTCAGGGTCTATCGACTCGGCACTCGAGCGGGCACTCTGAGGAATCGCAACGCTGGCGATTCTCGATCGCTGGCAGCTCACCTGCTACGCCAGCAATCGATGGAAGGGCCCGCGGTTGCCGGCGGCATCGGCGACACCGTGACGCTCTGGGAGATCAGCGATCCGAGCTACGACCTGGCGCCGGCCATGCACGTCGAGGACGGCACCGAGGTCACCGCCGATCGTTACCGGATGCGTGGCAAGGAGGTGGTGGGCTCGCCGCCGAAGGTGAAGAGCCTGACCGACGTCGAACTGCAGATCGAGGATCTGGTCGCGATCATGCAGGACTCCTCGCTGATCCCCGCGGCGGCCTGGAACTGGTACGAGGACTCTGGCGCCGCCATCCGCGACATCACCCAGAACGATCCGAGCAAGGCACACGACGTGGTCAAGGTCTTGTCGGTGCTCTCCCAGGCGGCCGGCGTGGCTGGCAACACCACGGCCTTCATCAAGGCTGCCTACGAGATCGCCAAGGGCAACACCTCACCGCTCGTGGGGCGCTTCCCCAACGTGATGTCGAAGAAGATCCACGCGCTGCTCGAAGCCACAGAGGTCACCACGGAGATCGATGGTATCGGGCACAAGCTCGTGAGCTTCTATCAGAATCTCTACGACGCCACCTTCAGCACCAACCATTACCCAGACGCCGTGACGGTGGACCGGTGGATCGCTCGGCTCTTGGAGTACCGCAGTGACGCCGTGCTCGGCACCCAGTATGAGTATGCGGCCAAAGTCTTCCAAGATGCCGTCACTCGATACAACGCGCGCAACGGCACCGACTGGCTACCCAGGAGCGCCCAGGCAGCGATCTGGGTTCACCAACGCTCGACCGCGAGCATAGCCAGGAACGGCAAAGAAACACCGATCCAGGCCTTCTCCGATCCGATCGAGGAGCGCACAGCTCAGGTCACCCACGAGGCGGTGCCATCGATCTCGAGCCCGATCGGCCAGGTGATCGCCGAGCTGCCTCTAGCGGAGAAGGCTGAGTTCACCCAGTACGCGATGGGCGTGATCTACGAGGGCGAGAAGAACCTGCTGCTCGAGGAGCTGGGGATTCCGCTGTATCGGAATCGCTCCGGCACCGGCGGGTATGGTGGCAACATCTCGCCCACTCAGATCACTGGCGTGCTGCTCCTGAAGGAGGACGGCCAGTACGATCGGGCCACCGCGGACGTGGTCGCCCAGTCGCTGATGTACATCTACCAGCAGGACGCGGTGCCGTGGTTCCGGATGGACCGCAAGGCCAAGCCAAGCAACAAGAAGATCAGCCAGGGGTACGCCTTCAACCTCGAGAGTGCGCTCACACCTGAGACCGAGGAGATCTTCTTTGCTGCACTGCGAACTGAGCTGGGCGATGCCGCCGGCTACACCCGCACAGCCGAGGACCAGATCGTCGTTGTCGACTTCAAGAATGAGACCGGTGTCGCACAATCCCAGCTCAAGCCGAGGGACTTTGTTGCTAGAATGGAGAATCTGGCTAACCGAGTCAGGGACGATCTGGGCATCCGCAGCGTCCACTCTTTCGGAGCTGAGGGTAACTATCTGACCCATGACTGGGTAGGAGATCCGAATGGCCAAGCGCTCGAGACCGCGATTGAAGACTACGCCTCTTCCAGAGGACGACCAGCTTTACTCCAACGAGTTCGTAATTGGCGCCAGTCAGCCCAAGCCGCAGCGCAGGACTTCGCTGAAGCCAGACCGCGGGAGAGGGTTGCCGCATCGGTACCCGTGGATCGACTCGAGCGGGGACCCGATCTCCAAAGAGCCATCTACGGACGATTCGGAAACCTAACCGAAGCGCTCGACACCACCGAAGCGCTCAAGTTCTATGACCTGACTCCTGTCGTTACCCAGCCAGAGCTGGTCAACAAGCTCGTGGAGGATCTGGGCTTCCAGGTCGAGGTGTTCTCATTCGAGCCTGGCAAGGTCCGAGTCCCGAAGCTCAAGCAGCAGAACTACAACGAAGGCTATCTGTGGATCTACGATCCGGAGGCTGAGCACGGCTCCTTCAAAGACACCGAGTACACGCGCGCCTGGCGAGTGAGCCACGAGGCCGGCCACGGCATCACCGAGGCCTTCGTGCAGAATCGCTACGGTGACTCCCGACGCTACGGTCGACTGGGCCGGCCGATGGTTGGCCAGCGTGGGGCAGAGGGGAAGCAGGTCGATGTCCGGCTCAAGCCGCTGACCCTGAAAGAGGCACAGCGCGCGATCGAGTGGGAGGACATCGCCTTCCGTGCTCAGAGGATCTTGCTCCGAGAGATGGGCATCCGGATCGAAGAGACCACCTTCGCGCGTGAGTACAACACCAACATCGGGGACGCACTCTATCGGGTGACGACTGGCGACTTCGGTGATCCTGGTGAGTACGGCTTCGTGCCGTCGGCCGTGATGCCTGACATCAAGTCCGTGCTCGAGAGTCTGCAGGCCACCGAGGCAGCGCTCGCCGAGAGCCAGGGTCGTGAGGCTACCGAGGGAGTCAACCTCGACACCTGGAAGCCAGTCAGCGACGAGCAAATCGCCGCAGCGGTGGCTGAGAAGATGGGCCGTGACCTGGCTCCGGTGATGCACGTCGAGACGGGTCGAGATCTGACGATGACCGAGGGCAGCGAGATCCCGCGGAACAAGGACCTGAACCCAGATGAGCGGGCGATTGAGACTCGGTTCGCCAACTGGATGGAGTCCCACACCCTCGAGGAGCTGGAGCAGATCTACAGTGAGATGGCGGATTCGCGAGGTGGCCAGATCATCTCGGCCGACGTCATGCGCGAGATGTCGCCCGACTACCTGGCCGATCGGACCCAGTCCAACGCAGTGCACGAGCCCGCGAGCTGGCTGGCCAAGCAACTCTATGCTCGAGCCCTGGCTAGGCCGACGCCGGCCAACCGCGCACCGGTGGTGATGTTCACCGCGGGCGGCACTGGATCTGGCAAGACCTCGACCGTGAACAATCTGCTCGACTCCGGAGGGATTGAGTTCGAGGGGCTGCAGCCGGAGATCATTTACGACACCAACCTGGCCAACCTCGAGAGCGGCCTCACGAAGTTCAAGCAGGCCAACACGGCCGGCCGAGCGATCAACGTGGCCTACGTCTGGAGAGATCCGGTGGAGGCGCTGCAGAACGGGGTGCTCCCACGAGCTGAGCGACAGATCGCGAAGTTCGGGACCGGCCGCGTGCTGGGGATCAACACCCACATCTACACCTACGTGGACGGCTACAACACGATCAAGGCTGCGTCGGCCATGTTCAGGGCTCATCCGGCCGTCGACATCATCGTGATCGACAACTCTAAGGGCCTGGGAAACCAGGTGGTATTAGGTTCAATAGACGACCTGACCACCACCAATCTCGACTATAATGAACTCGAAGGACAACTCTATGGCGTACTCAACGAAGCCCTCCACACCAAGGCGATCAGCCAGGCCACCTACGACGGTGTTGTCAACGCCACCACCAGCACTGCCCGCCGAGTACCCGTCGAAGATACGGGCGGCACTCCTGAAGGCCGCGAAAGCGATCAAGCCCAGTCAGCCAGTAAGTTAGCCGACCTCTATCGGCAGCTCGCTGTCGAGTTCACTCAGCACTACCCCAACTCTCCCGACATCACCGTCGTCCCGACCTTCGAGGATCTGCCGGCGAAGCTCCGCGAGCGCCGTCTCCACCCGAGCATGAGTGGCGTCTTCCTGCCCGACGTCGAGGGCGCCCAGATCTACCTGGTAGCGGACAAGATCCCCAACTCGAGGAAGGCTTTCACGATCCTGCTGCATGAGGCGGTCGGTCACTACGGGCTGCGCTCTGTCCTGGGGGCCGAGTACGACTCGACCATGGACCGGATTCGCAAGGCGAAGCCCAAGCAGGTATCTCTGGCTGCCAAGCGCAACGGCATCAGGATGACCAACGACATTCAGCGCCGGCTCGCGGCTGAGGAGTACGTCGCCTATCTGACCCAGGAAGTTCTCGACGGCACGAAGCCGATGCCGAAGCAGACCTGGTACACCGACCTGCTCGACACATTGAAGATCGCGGTCGCTCGAGTCCGCGGCATCCAGTTCACCGACGTCGAGGCCATGCGACTGATTCGCAAAGCTCGAGCCTTCACTGCCAGTCCGATGGGGCTCGCCAGTGGCGCGCTCCGAATCATGCACCCGCCGGTCATGCACGTGGGCGCCTGGTACGCGATCAACAATGACAGGGTGCCTATGTCGGCGCCGGCCCAACGGTACATCGAGGAGCTGCGCGCACAGATGCGCGCCGGCAACATCGGTGTCGAAGCGGTCGACGCGCTGAGTGAATGGCTCGGTGAAAAGATTGGTCCGGTCGATAAGATCGATCTGTTGCGCAAGCTCCGCGACCTCGGCAACCAGGAAGCTCTGTTCCACGTGGAACACGACGGCCGTCGCGATGCGATCTTGAATGGTGACAACACCGACTCCGCCTTCGAGCTGGAAGAAGGATCGAAGACGTCGCGCTGGTGGAACTGGATGGTGTTCAAAATTCAGGACAAATTCATCAACCTCCTCGACGTGCAGAAAGCGATCGAACAGCAGACCGGCGCACCGATTCCCGACGCGCTCGATGCGTACCTGCAGGAGGAGCTGTTCCACGGGCGCATCAAGCATCGCGTCGATGAGTACGAGAAGAACAACATCAAGCCGCTCGTCGCGGCGATTCGCGCGAGCGACTACACCTGGGATGAGGTCGAGTGGTATCTCTACGCGCGCCATGCGCCGGAGGCCAACGCCCAGCTCTACCGAATCAACAAGGCCACGGCCGCGGCCCAGCGTGCACTCGATACCGCGATCGCTGAGGCCAAGGAGGTCTACGCCAAGAAGCCGCAGGCTCGGAACCGATCGATCGCTGCAGCGCGAGCTGAGTTCGCGGCGCATGTGAAGGAGCGGCTCGAGAAAGACCCAGGCCTGAAGGCGCTGTCCGGCATGAGCAACGCGGAGGCGCTCGAGATCATGGATGTCCTCGGCGAGAAGGGTGAGATCTCCCAGCTCGTAGAGATCTCAGCAAAGATCGACGCGATGAGTGCCGAGAACCGGCGGATCATGGTCGATGAGGGGCTGCAGACTCAGGAGACGATCGACGCCTGGGATGCGGTCTACGACTACTACGTCCCACTGAAGGGCTGGCAGGATGGGCCTGCCGCCACCACGTTCCTCCCGAAGAGGGGCAAGGGCTACGACACAGGCGGCGCGCTCGTGAAGCGACGTCTCGGTCGACGCACTAGGGCCGGCAACATCCTGGCCAACATCGTCGCCCAGCATCAGTCCACGCTCGTGATGGCCGAGAAGATGAAGGTCGGCGCATCGCTGCTCGAGCTGGCCAAGGCCAACCCCAACCCAGCGCTGTGGACGGTGAACGAAGCTCCTCGCCGACGGTACCTGGACAAGAAGACGGGGCTCGTGGTGTATGGATCTGACCCCACTTTCACGCTGCGCGACAACGTCGTGCGGGTGAAGGTCGAAGGCAAGGACTACCACATCACCTTCAACGAGAACTACGAGCCAGGCGTGCGGATCGCCAGGGCGATGAAGAATCTGTCAGGCCAGGAGATCAACGCGATCCTTGGGGCGCTGCACGCTTTCAATCGGATTCTCTCGGCGGTGAACACGAGCTACAACCCAGAGTTCATCCTCTCCAATCTCACGCGCGACTTCCAGACGGGGATGATCAACCTCAACGACACCGCCGCGGAGAACGTGAAGCGCAAGATCATGGCTTCGATCCCTGGCGCCTATCTGGGAATCCGCCGTTACCTCGAGCTGCCGACCTTCAAGAATAAAGAGAAGGCCGACTTCTGGAAGGCGGAGTTCGATGAGTTTCGGCGCGCTGGTGGCCAGGTTGGCTGGCTGATGAACTACAAGGACGTGCAGTCGCTGCAGGAGTCACTGCTTCGCGAGATGCACAAGCGTGACTCCGGCCTGGTGTCGTGGGCCACGATCGTGAAGGCCGGCCGGTACATCGAGGCGGAGAATCAGGCGGTGGAGAATGCGATCCGCCTGGCTGCTTTCCACCACGCCAAGTCCTTCACGACAGTCGAGCGCGCAGCCTCGATCGCGAAGAATCTGACGGTCAACTTCAACCGCAAGGGCGACGTCGGCGCGGCGATGAATGCGCTGTACCTGTTCGCCAACGCATCGGTCCAGGGCATCACGCGCACCTGGCAGGCGAGCAAGAACAAGCGGGTTCGGCATGTGCTGTATGGGATCGTGGCCTTCGCCGCGGCCATGGACATCATCAACCGGCTGCTGGCCGGCGACGATGACGACGGGCGGAATCGCTACGACAAGATCGAGCCGTTCATCCGTGAGCGCAACCTGATCATCATGCTGCCGGAGCGCTTCCAGCCGGCAGACCCTGAGAGCTTCGATGACTACTACATCACGATCCCGCTGCCTTACGGGTACAATTTCCTCTACGCGATCGGCGCGAAGATCGGCTCAGGTCTCGACTACGCCATCATCGGGATGAAGCGGGAACTCGAGCCGATGCAGGGCGCCTTCGAGCTGCTGAACACGGCGCTCAATACCTTCAACCCGATCGGCACTGGCCCCACCCCGCTGCAGACCGTCTTGCCCACGGTGTTCCAGCCACTGATTCAGATCAGTGAGAACACGGCCTGGCATGGCGGGCCCATCTATCCCGCGGCGAACGTCTTCGATCCGGCTCCGCTGCCTGAGTCGCAGCAGTATTTCAGGAGCGCGCCCTCCCACACCATTGCCCTGGCGGAGCTATTGAATCGCCTGGGTGGTGGTAGCGACGTCCGGCCGGCCATGATCCCAGCGATGGACATCTCGCCAGAAACGATCCAGGTCTGGGAGGACTTCCTCACCGGTGGTGCTGGTCGCTTCGTGACCAACCTGGTGGAGCTGGGGGTCATGGCGAAGGAGGGCGAGTTCGATACCAGGCGGATTCCGTTTGTCCGGAGGGTGGTGGGCAAGACCGATGAGTACGCGGTCTCGAATCGATTCTATAACCTGCGCACTGAGATCAACTACGCCGAGGCGGAGAGAGACAGGGCGAATGAAGGCCGACGTGCAGCTCGCACGCCGGAGGAGCGCGCCGCCGCAGCGGCTGACCTGGCCCAGGTGAATGAGCGCTACTCGGTGGAGCTGCGCCTGATCGGCTCGATGCGGCTCGCCAACAGCAACATCAGCGGCTACAACAGCCAGCGCCGATCGATGGAGGGGAGTCGACGCACCGACGAGGAGAAGGAAGAGCGGGTGGAGGCCCTCGAGCTGCGCAAGACCCAGCGGATGCAGCGGTTCAACACGCTCTACGAGACCAGGCTGCGCACGCACCTCGAGGAGCGCGCCGAGACCTCGGTCTTCCCGCTGATCAAGGCCGACACCCGTCGCGAGGTTGCCAGTAACTTCCGCGATGCTGGCATGCCGGCGATGGCGGACCTGATAGAGTCTCTGCCTGGGAACCCACCACCAGAGGCGCGGCTGCAGTAATGGAGCTATTGGTCAAACGACAAAGCACGGGCGACGAGTCCACCATCGGCACGATGCACCGGACCGACGAGGTCATCGGTGCGCGGCCTCCGTACTTCCGCGGCTTCACCATGGAGGATCAGCCCAACGAGCCGAAGGTCCAGGGTGAGACACGCATCCCTGCCGGCCGCTACCAGATCAAGCTGCGCGAAGAGGGCGGCATGCACGGTCGCTACTCGAAGAAGTTCTCCTGGCATCTCGGCATGCTCTGGCTGCAGGACGTGCCCAACTTCACGTGGGTCTACATCCACTACGGGAACTACGAGAAGGACACCGACGGCTGCATCCTGATCGGCGACGGCGCCCAGTCCAACGTGCTGGAGGACGGGATGGTGACGGCCTCGGTGGCTGCCTACACGCGCCTCGCTCAGGAGATCTACGACGTGATGACCGCGGGCGAAGAGGTCTGGATCACAGTTGAAGACTACGCATGAATCGATACGCCGGCAAACGATTCATGAGCTTGCTCGTCGTCGTGCTCTGTCTTGTTGCTGGCTTTTTCTGGGGACCACCCGCACAATTCGGCGCTTACTCGACAGCACTTGGCGCAGTCTACGGTGCGTACCTAGCAGGGCAGTCAGCGACTGACTGGCAGAAGGCGAAGAACGGAGGCTGATCATGGAGATCACGGCCAAGCAAATCATCACGACCTGTTCGGTCATCACCGGTATTGCTGGTGTGATCGCGATCGGCGTCGTGTCGTACCAGCACTTCATGCCGCGAGCTGTGGCCGAGTCCAAGCACGTCGAACTCGTGGCCGCGCAGGTCGACGGTGATGCGAAGCTCGCCGAGTACGATGAGATCGGCCAGCTCGAGACGCAGCTCTCGCTCACACGGTTGGAAATTAAGCAGCTCAACGGTACGATGGAGCGCCGGCCCCTGACGGCCGACGAGACGACACAGCTCGATTACTTGGGCGAGAAACTTTTGCTGATCGAGCAGCGTCTGGACGATCTGATGGCACAGTTCAGGGCGGGTGACGCATGAAAATAGCGCTAGGTGGTTTAGCCGTAATGGGACTACTCACGGCTGTCCTTGGCTGGCAGCTCTTGTCCGCGCAAGAAGCGCTGGGTGAGAGCCGCCAGGCCTTGGACCAGGCAGTCCTTGCCAATAACGTCAACCAGGAAACGATCACTCAGGTGACGATGACGCTCGATAGCTGCATCGCCGGCCGAGCTGTGGATGAGCAGCAGAATCAGGTGACGATCGCTGCGCTGCAGGTGGAGGCCGCCGAGCTGGCTACGCGAGCGACAGAGGTGCGAGTGGTTAGGGAGGAGGTCTTCCGTGATCCAACATGCAATGAGGTGGGGAGTCTGGACATCGATCTGCTGTGTCCTGCTTGGTCTGACGAGCTGCGCGAGCGCGCCACCACCCTTAATAGAGACTAGAACGATTCAGGTACCGGTGGCCGTCAGGACACCGATGCCGGTAGAGTGCTTTGAAGAGCACGAGACGCTTGCCTTCTCACCGGAGGGCACCGGGCTGACTATTCGCCAGCTAGATGATTGGGCAGAGCGCCTCGTGCAAACCGTTGAAGCGTACCGAGACCAGGCGCGCACCTGTCGGGCGCTGAACGATCAGCGCGCCGCTGATGCGGATGCGACCTAGCTGATCGGCGTGACCTTGTTGTCATCTTTGAACATCTCGCCCTGCACCGCGAGAATCTCCATGTCCGCGACTTCACCACGCAGGTGGCGGAAGCGGTTGACGATCTCATCGGAAGGCTCAGCGATCTGAATCTTGCTCGAGAGCTGGACCTGGTTCGGTGAAGACAGCACGATCTTCGGCTCCTGAATCCGCACCTCTTTGAGTATGAGCGGATTCTTCTTCGGGCCCTTGTCCCACACCGTGATGGTCAGTCCCTCCTGTTTGTGTTTCGAGACGAGCGAG
>SDBT01003273.1_pt1 | contig 28141 bp, 15 predicted proteins | sample 2277101 | NCBI WGS metagenome assembly SDBT01 (sample SAMN10404973, study PRJNA504765) | marine sediment metagenome | isolation source: marine sediment core GS10_PC15, 103 cmbsf | place: Arctic Ocean: Southern Knipovich Ridge | collected 2010 | reverse complement strand
CTCCATGGGAACGTTCGAGAAACAAAAGTGGAACGGGCATCGACTGGCGCTTCACCACCGCCGATGCTCGAATAAAACTGAAAAGACTATATCCAAAAATATAGCTGTTACAGAGTACTAGAATAACTTAAAGGCGCAGCCACATGGACTGCGCCTTTGAGTTGCTTTTAAATTGTGCCGGCCGGCGATTACTCGCCTTCAGGTTTTTCCTCGGTAGCTTCCTCGGCCGGTGCTTCGTCTGATTCAGCCTCGGCGGCAGGAGCCTCGGGGGCCTCTTCTGCAGGCTCCTCCTCGGCCGGTGCTTCTTCAGCAGGAGCTTCCTGGGCCGGTGCTTCTTCGACAGGAGTCTCTTCGACAGGAGCCTCTTCGGCAGGTGCCTCTTCTACAGGGGCTTCGGCGACAGGTACATCTTCGGCAGGAGCCTCGGGGGCCTCTTGGGCAGGTGCCTCGTCAGCAGGAGCTTCCTCAGCGGGGGCTTCGGCGACAGGTGCCTCTTCGACAGAAGCTTCCTCGACGGGGGCTTCGGCGACAGGTACCTCTTCGGCAGGAGCCTCGGGGGCCTCTACTGGCCCAGCGGGTTTTTCCTTCTTGGTTGCGTCATTTTCGCGGATGGTCTGGAGTACATTCGGGTCCAGATCGCCCAGCAAACCGCCATCGCCTTCCAGGCCGCCGCGTCGTTTCACCGGTTCGGCAGCAGCCTCGCCGCCGCCTTCGCCTTCTTCAGCTGCCCACTGGGCTCGCTTGAGGCTCAGACCGATCTTGCGATCTTCGGTATCGACGCGGAGGATCTTGACTTCGAGTTCCTCGCCTTGCTTGACGATATCCTTGGGGCTCTCGACCTTATGGTCCGCCAGTTCCGAAACGTGCAACAAGCCTTCGAGTTCCTCTTCCAACTCGACGAACACGCCGAAGTTGGTGATCTTGGTAACGCGGCCTTTGACGATCTGCCCGGGCAGATAATGCTCTGGAATCATCCGCAGCCAGGGGTCTTCGGTCAACTGCTTCAGGCCAAGCGAGACTCGCATCTTGTCCTCGTCGACTGCCAGGACAACGCACTGGATTTCATGGCCCTTCTGGAGAACTTCCGAAGGATGGCCGACCTTCTGCGTCCAGGACAAATCGGACACATGCAGCAGGCCGTCGATGCCTTCTTCGATTTCGACGAACGCGCCGAAGTTGGTCATGTTGCGGACGATGCCGGTGATAACCGTTCCCGGAGGATATTTGTCTTTGACAATGGCCCACGGGTTGGCCTCGGCCTGCTTCATACCAAGCGAAATTTCCTGCTTGTCCTTGTCGATGTCGAGAATGACGATTTCTATTTCTTCGTCGACACTGAGAATCTCTGACGGATGATTGATCCGCCTCGTCCAACTCATCTCAGAAACGTGGACCAGACCTTCGAGTCCTTCGTCCAGCTTGACAAACGCGCCGTAAGGCATGATGTTGACGACCTTGCCCTTAACTCGCGATGAGATGGGGTACTTGGCTTCGACTTCTTCCCACGGGCTGGCGGTAAGCTGCTTGAGGCCCAGGGCGATCTTTTCCTTTTCGCGATCGACATTCAGGATCATGCATTCGATTTCCTCGTCGATCTTGACGACTTCGGAGGGATGCCCGATCCGGCCCCAGCTCATATCCGTAATGTGCAACAGGCCGTCGACGCCGCCGATATCGACGAACGCGCCGAAGTCGGCGATGTTCTTGACCACGCCCTTGCGGGTTTGGCCCTTTTCGATTTCAGAGAAGAGCTTTTCCTTGGCCTCGGAGCGTTCATCTTCGATAAGCTTGCGGCGGGAAACGACGATGTTGCGGCGTTCCTCGTTGATCTTGAGGATAACGGCTTGGATTTCCTTGCCGATGTATTCGCCAATGTCGCCGGGCCTGCGAATGTCTACCTGGCTGGCCGGCAGGAACGCCGGTACGCCAACGTCTACCAACAGGCCGCCCTTGATCTTACGCATTACAGTGCCGGTTACGGTATCGCCTTCCTTGTTGTTCTTGACGATGCGATCCCAGCCGCGGATCCGGTCAGCCTTGCGCTTGGAAAGCTCGACCAGGCCGGATTCGGATTCGACCGACTCCAGCAGCACTTCTACCTCCATGCCGGGGGTAATGCTGTCGCGGTTCTCAAATTCGTTAATATCGACCGAGCCTTCAGACTTCAGGCCGACTTCGATAATAACGTCGTTGCCGATAACGTCGACAACCCTGCCGGTGAGAACCTGGCCCGGCTGATGCGAACCTTTGGTCTCGGCGATGTTGTTGAGTATCTCAGCTTCTCCCCCATCCCCGAGGGCCTCGGCGAGCTGGGCTTGGACTTCTTCATCTGAAATGTTAAGGGACTGGATTAAATTTCTGTCAACCATTCGATACCTATATGTAATTACAAAAAATTACAAAAGAGTTACTGTTTCTTGCCGTCTTGTTGGGAGTTGCGAGCCCGACGAGAAACCTTGCCATCTAAACCCGGCACTTCAGGTGGCTGGAACACCCAGCCTCTCGGACCGAAGGTTAGCTCGCAGTGACAATGACCCTTCGAGTCCAATCACGTACTGTACATCTTAGGGGCCGTTTCAACAAGGTTAATCGCACTTTTTCGACAGGGCTGGCAGCCCGGTTTGCCTATTTTTTGTATCGCGTGATAGGTACTGGATTTCGCCAATCCCAGCCGGGCCAACTTCGATGGCTTTTCAAACATAAACCAGCCAAATTAACCGAAAACTTTTCCTGCTGCGTCGAAAACCGCCTCAGCCTTTAAACAAAGGCTTTCGTTTACTCATATCCTTCGATTTTCTTCCATATTCTTTCATTTTCTTTGATGGTTTGTCGCTAGTCTTCGATTGAATTCGATGCTTTTGAAAGTTCTTCGATGGTTTTCAATATTTTTCAATCTACTTGCGCTGGACAAGGAGATTTGAGGGGGTGCCATGCTTCCGGCACGGAAGCATGCCCTTAGTGATGCAGTTCGCATATTCGGATGTTAAAGATCTGTCGGGGTGCCATGCTTCCGTCATCGGAAGCATGGTCTTTCACGAAACACCAGAAGACATGCTTCTGCGAGCAGAAGCATGGCACCCAGACATGATTGCGTCTGAGAAAAAGTACCCAATATTGGACCGGCGGTCCCATTTGCGCGCGCATCGGGCGTAGCCTTTTGGCGAAGCAGGAGCCCAACTCCCGGCCGGGCCGACAAATACCCCCCACGAAACTTTTTGAAATTTTAGCGATCCGTCGAATAACAAGACCACTTTTGCGAGCGCCTTCTTATGTAGGGTTGGCAACTTGTTGCCGACGATTTTCTATTCCGGATTTTCCCGTCGGCAACAAGTTGCCAACCCTACAATCTGACGACCGCCTTTGCGCGCGGCCATTGGGAAGTAGGTCGTGCTACTTCCTCCTTCGCCAAGTCACCGCCGCTCCATAGCTATGGCGACGGAGCGGCTTCGGCGGACAGGCGTTGCACGACGTCTTAATAGGTAAAGATTCCGCGTGCAAGCCGGTTCGACTCCTTCGACAAGCTCAGGACCAGAAGCTCACCGCAAGCAAGCCCCGCGCCCTACAACGTTCCCTCAAATTCTGCAATTATAATGACTTGACATAATCCGATTTTGTGGTACAGTATGGTTGCTCAAATTGACGTATTGTAAGTCCTGCTCAAAGGTTCCTGCTGCTACGCGGAAGCCTCTTCAGCAATAAGCAACAATAAGTGAGGATCTTGCTCATTCAGTATCCGGGCCACGGCCTGTCTGTAACCCGCTGATCCCTCAGGAGTGCTCGACCATGAGGAAATTTGTATTTATCGCATCCACTGTAGTTACCGTTCTTGCTTTCATAGCGCCAGCCGGTGCATTGGCGGGAGATACGTATTGGCAAGGCGACCCCGCGACGCCAGGAGACTGGTTGCATCCGGACAATTGGGATAACGGCCTGCCAGATCCCACGACTAGAGCATACATCGACAACGGTGGAACGGTCCAAATGACGATTGGGATCGGTCGCACGAGATACCTGCATCTCGGCTACGAAGGGTCTGGGAGCATGGAACAGTCAGGAGGCACTCTTCGCATCAACGAACGAGCCTTCATTGGTCACGAGATCGGGGACAACGGACGTTATGAACTTGGTGACGGCAACTTCATTGCACTTGGTGGCATGCTACTGGGTGTGGATGGAACGGGCGATTTCATTCAGACCGGCGGTATGGCCGAAATTGGCGGCCTTTGGATCGCCGGCTATTACAACAACGGGTCCGGCTCCGGAAAATACCAACAGACCGGAGGGGTAAACAATGCAGACATTCTCATCTACAAAAACGGATCCTATGAGCTCTCAGGTTCAGCAGTTCTGAATTCAGACTTTGTTGGTGCTTACGGCTCTTTCACTCAGACCGGCGGTACCGCTAATGTAGCCCGAATATCTTCCTGCGGCTATTCCATATCTGACGGGTTATTGGAGGTCGGGGAACTGGAGGTTGCCAAGGACCCGAACTACGGGCCGGGTAATTTTGTTCAGGATGGTTCCAATAGCACCGTAAACGTAAACGAGAAGCTATCCGTTATCCAAGGAGAATACGTCTTGGACAGTGGCACGCTGACCGTTAACGGCCAAGAGCACGTTGGCGTCGACGGCGTGTTCAAGCAGTCCGGCGGTACGCACATTGTTGACGACCTTAGCGTTAGCACTTATTCCGGATACACCAGCCGATTTGAGCTTTCAGGCGGAGACTTGCAAGTTCGTCGCTCTATTGTCCTCGAGGATGGACAGCTGAGCTTTCCAGAGCCGGGTGGCACGGTGAAACTGGACGATAATGCATCTGCAGACTTTGCTCGCGGAACGATTACAGATGCCGCCAACGCTACTGTCAAGGGTGGGGAGCATTCGCTAATGGTCTTTCCGTCAGGATTTGATCCGAACACCGAGTTTGGAAGTTTCACGAATCCCGGCCTTACACATATTGCAGGCAGCCCGCTTTCTGTCCGTTCTGGAAAGAGCGTCCACTTTGTTGGCGATCTCGATGACCCTGTTACCTGCGAGGGATCCCTGGTGGGCAGCTTCAACGTGAATAATGGGCTTGTAGTTCGCGGCGGCGGTTACGTCGATGCCGGCTACGGAAGCATTAGAATCCGTGACCACGCTTCGCGAATTGAAGGCGGCAGCATCATTGCAGATGAGCTGAGAGTTGGCCACGGCAGCTCAGCCACATTCCGACACCTTGGAGGAACGGTCTCGATTGCTGATGATTTGATCATAGATACTGTTGGCGATAATCGGGAGGATCCCATCCCGTCCGGGGTCGCAACTTATGAGTTGGGCCCCAGCGGCGTGCTTAAGTCGCGAGTGACCTGGATTGCCCGCAAGGGCAGTACAGCCGGGTTTGTCCAGACCGGTGGAATCCACATGACTGATGGGATCTACCTCTATGGAAGAAGTTCATATGATATGAGCGGCGGGGTATTGCAGGTGCCCTTCATGCACCTCGGGGGCACTGAGACAACATTTTCCATGACAGGTGGTTCTGTCCGGGCCGCCGACACCATATTGATTGGTGCCCACGGCAGCAAAACTAGCTTTATTCAGGAAGGTGGAAGCCTGGAGGCAAATAAGCTCTTCATCGCATCGAGTACGAATAATGAAACTGAGGGCAGGTACTCAATCTCTGGAGGAACGCTTTTGGTCGGAGATCTTGAGCTCGGTGTGAAGACAGCAGAAGGTTACCTGGAAGTGTTTGGGGCCGAGGCAACGATTATGGTGACAGGGGAGTTTCGCCAAGATGCCCTGGGCACATTGCTGTCAATAGTCGGTCCGGATGGGCTCAGTGCGATCGAGTGTTCGACGGCGGTACTCGCGGGAACCCTGAGCGTGCTTGACAATGACGCCGTTTTAGGTCGATTCTCAGTACTGCATGCAACGGAAGGTATTTCTGGCACGTTTTCCTTGATTGACCTGCCTAGCCCGGATTGGTCTTGGGGCATTGATGGTGGCACGACAGTGTGGGTTGAGAATGTCCCGGAACCGGGGACGTTGTGTCTGCTGACGCTGGGTGGGCTGGGCATCCTTCGACGACGCTCCCGTCTTCGCCTTCGGCCTGCAGGCCGGCAGGCTGGCTACGACGAGGCAGGCCCGGCAAGTAAAACGCCGCAAGTAAGCGGCCAACACGTCTTTCAATTGCCGCCAGCCACTGCCGGTGGTAATCTATAGTCCAGCACTTGGTGCGCTACTCAGCCTCGGCTGCAGTTGGGCAGGATTACCTAACTTTCACCTGTTTAGTTCAGTTAATCTCACATGAAAGACGAATTGGACCTGACGTGCTGGCGGGGGGTTTACATTCGGCATCCAGCCGAGTGGGAGTTAATGCAGGCAAACCAGGCCGACCAACCCGGCTGGTGCCTTTTCGCCGATCGCATCTACCAGCGGCTCGACGTGCGCTGGCGGCCGGTGAAATATGTACCCAAACTCGAACTGCTGCTGGATAAGTATCGTCAAGGCCCCGATAAAGGCCCGCAGCCTTACCCGCTGGCGAACGTGCCCGAGCCGTGGCAAGCGCTAGGCCGGGATACCGACCAGGGTCAGCTCACACACGCCTTCAGGTTTTTCTCCGACGCGAGGCTGCTGGTTGAGACGACCATCATCTGGCCGGGGGGGCGCAACGAGCAGGTCGAACACGAAATACTCGCCGGGATGGATACCCAGCCGGCGGAAACGGCAACCAACCGCTTCCAGGCGATGGGGATCTCCATGGACATTCCAGCCCGGTATGAACTGATGGAGACGACCTCGACTGTCGGCCACATTAAGTGGCAGTTTACCGAAACCGGGCGCGACCGGCCTGGTGTTACTATCGAGCGGATCGCCATGCCCGAATATTGGCTGACAGGCTCGATCGGCGACTGGCAGGCGAGCGACATTACCGAAAAAATCCGCGTCATCGACCGCAGGGTCGTCAACTGCAACGGCCATAACGGCCAGCAGATTATCACCAGCGAAAAAATCGGCCCCGTCTCGTCGCTACGGGGTTTGAGGCTGATCAAGCTGGATCGCGCCTGGCTGTGCCCAGCCGAAAACAGGGTGTATCGAGTGGTAATGTCGGTCAGGAGCGCCACCGAAGAAATTTCGCTGCCGGAGGGCCTGGCCGTTCACTGCTGCCAACCAGTGCCCAAAGTGAAGCTGACGAGGGCGCTATAAATGCCGCGCGAGCATTATCAAAGCCCCAAGCCCCTCAAGCCCAAACAGGCTGACTGGACGGCCCAGACGCTTTCGGCGATCCCGCATGCAAACCGCTCAATGCAATTGCAGCGAAGGGGGAACGGCACGGGTTTGGCGACAATCCCGCTGCAAAAGCCCGCCTACCTCATCCGGCCGCTGACGTGGATACTGCCCTTTTCGTCTGTCCGTCGAGTCGAACTCGATCGCCTTGGCCTGAGCGTGTTCGACCTGTGCGACGGCCGGCGGACGGTCGAAGTAATAATCGAAGAATTCGCGATTCGCCACAAGCTTTCGTTCCGCGAGGGGCAGCTTCCCGTGATGCAGTTCTTGCGGGAACTGACCAATCGCGGTATCGTCGCGATAGTAGGCTTAGATGAGGGCTCGGAACAATCATGAACCGAATCGAGGTCCAAAAGCAGGTTTCTCTTCCACTGAGCAAGTGCATAGAGCTTGTCTTGAGTGGGGTTAAGTTTCGCCTGTTTCGGGCTGCGATTACCGTAGTTATCATTTCCCTGGCTGCGGCATTCCTGATGACGATGCTAACCGAGAGCTTCTCGGGCAAGCATGTCAGCGAGGCAATCAGGGCCGAACTGGGCCCACGGAAGGATTTTCTTTTCTGGGTCAGCCGGATATCGGTACCGCTGGATGAGACTAAGCTTCTGGGTGAACTTGGGACGATAACCCCAGCCGGGCCCCGATGGTCGGAATTCCAGGCTTGGGGCAAGCTCACCGACGCACAACTTGCCCAGCAGGGGGAACTGGCAACCCAAGCCAAGCAATACTTGCAGTTCTTCGGGGGATTGGATGAAGGCCATTATCGCCTAACCGTCGGCCGGACGAGCGGGGTGAACATCTTCGAATCCCTTTACCCACCCCAGAGGTGGTCGGCTTTTGAGGTAGCCCTGAAGAAAACGAGCCAGAAGTTCCCAACGGAACTGTCCGAATTCAGGGGCTTCATCACCGACTGGCAAGCAACGGCCCCTGCCCGTCAGCAGATCATCGCCGGACACATAAAAGCAATCGCCTCAATCGCCAAACACCTCCAAGCCGTCCCGGCCAAGTTGATTCTCGCCGATCCGGGCGAAGTTTTTCTAAGAGATCTAAGCAGGGCTGGTTTTCGACTGCCTCCAGAGCAACTCGCCCAGATTAAAGTAACTGCCCGGGAAAATGCCATCGCTGAACGGCTTACCAGCGTGTTGGGTGTTACGGTAATCCGCTCCCGCCTGGCCAGGCTGAATAACACCAAGATCCAAAAAACGGACGAAAAGGTGTTCTACAAGACCGTAAAAAACCGCCAGGGTGCTCGATGGCTGATTGAAACTGTTGAAAACTATAGGCAAACCATAGCCCAGGCCCGAGCCAAACAGGCCAAGGGCAAGCCGATAACTAGTGAGGAAAAAACGATTATCCGCACTGCCGGGCCGATTGATAGATTCGACTTTGACGAAGATAGCATCGTCCGCATCGGCAAAAACCTGCACACCGAAGCCCGCCTCAGTGACATTGAAGCTTCAATTACCGCAACCCAGGTGGTTCAACCTGCCGGGCTGCTGGGCTTTGCCCCCAGGACGCAATGGCTGATCCTGGTAAGTTTAGGAGTCTGCGTGGTGGGTATCGCCAACGCCATGCTCATGAGCGTTACCGAACGTTTCTCCGAGATTGCCACGATGAAATGCCTGGGAGCAACGGACGGTTTTATCATGATCAACTTCATCCTCGAGTCGATCCTCCAAGGCTTCGTCGGCGGGATTATCGGCACGGGCCTGGGGCTGGCACTGGGGATCACCAGATCATGGGCCAGTTTCGGGGTATCAGCTTTCAAGCACATGCCGGGCGGTTCTTTGGCAGCAGCAGCCGGCATTTCGTTTGTAATAAGCCTGCTCGTATCGGCCTTAGCTGCCGTCTACCCAGCCCGAATTGCAGCCAAGTTGGCACCGATGGAAGCGATGCGAATTGAATAGCGATTTACAATGAGTTCAACCCAACAACAATCAAACCAGACCGGCCCGCCGGATGCAGGCGAGCGGCCGGTAATCATCCGCACTTTGCATCTAAAGAAGGCCTACCAGATAGGCGAGGTAATCACCGAAGCCCTCCGCGGGATCAACATTGAAATATACCAGGGTGAATTCATTTGCGTCCTGGGCCCTTCCGGTTCGGGCAAGAGCACGTTTTTCAACATGATCGGCGGCCTGGATGCGCCCACTTCGGGAAGGGTATTCATAGACGAAGTAGATGTCGCCCAACTCAGTGCAATCGAACTGGCCTTTTTGCGCTGCCGAAAGATCGGGTATATCTTCCAGACCTACAACCTCATCCAGTACATGACGGCTGAGGAAAATGTCATGGTGCCAATGGCCTTTGCGGGCGTCGCAGACGACGAAGCCACTAACAGGGCAAGGGGGCTGCTCGGTATGGTCGGCCTGGGCGACCGCTGGTTCCACAAGCCTATCGAAATGTCCGGAGGCCAGCAGCAACGAACAGCCATCGCTCGATCGATGGCGAATAACCCGTCGGTCCTTCTTTGCGACGAACCAACGGGCAACCTCGATCTCAAGACAGGTTCTGAAATTCACGACATCCTCCACAAGCTCAACAAGGAAAAAGGCGTAACAATTATCTGTGCGACCCACGATCACAGGCTGATCAACATTGCCGACCGGATCATGTGGATTCGAGACGGAATGCTTGAGCGGATTGCTGAGCGGTCCGACGTTACCGTCGAAACCGGATCGATCGGAGGCGCCGAAAATGAATAGGCTTACCTTTGCGACAATAGCACTTGTTTTCGGGACGATCCTGCCGCAGGCCGTTGGGGCCAAGGGCGGGCAAATCGACCCTGACGCGTTCGTAAGAGACATACAGGCATTAACCAAAAACGATCATCGTCTGGCTGGTTTTGGCTGGCGGGCAGATGGACTAAGTTCCGATGCCCCGGGCAGCTACTCTGCAAGCAAGTACGTTCAGTCGCGGCTGAGGCAGTTAGGCTTCTCCCCGGACAACGAGCGCCTGAGGCTCTTCGTCCAGGAGTTTCCAATCGTCCAGCCGGTTACCACTCAGTGTGAATTGACCATCAACGGCAGAACCTACAACAGCACAGAAGGTTTCCACGCAGCCAGGCCTTGTATGCTCCAGGCATCCATCACACCGGCCGAGGGCCTGACAGGCGAAGCTGTCTACGGCCAGGCCGGGCAAATGGATAATTACTCCGGCACGCTGAAGGACAAGATCGTCTTTATCGAATACGATTGCGATAAGAAATGGCTGGACGCTTTTGCCTTCGGCGCACGGGCTGTTGTCTTTATAGGCAGCTCATACGAGCCTGAGGGACTTCCCGTCAACGCATATCATCACCTTAACCTCCCGGCAAACCTGCCTCGATTCTATATCAGCCAGACCCTCGCCGACGAGCTTAACATCCGTCAAATCACCGGCGAGATTACCATCAAGGCAGCCGTCCAGTGGACCATAAAACGCGGGACAAACGTAATCGCCGTCCTTGAAGGGACCGACCCCCTGTTCGGAACCGATTCAGCCAGTTCGCGTCAGGCGATAGTATTGGCAGCACCCCTGGACAGCCTGTCTGAAATACCGCAAGTCTCTCCCGGCTCGCGCGACGCCGCCAACGTCGCAGCCCTGATCCAGATGGCTGGGTATTTGATCGATCAAACACCGCGACGGGATATCGTTTTTTGCTTCTTCGACGGCCAGGCAAACAACCACGCCGGAGCGCGGGCCTTCTACGGCGGGATCAATCGACAATGGAAAGATCTCGATGCAAGGTTCCAACTTGAAGATCTCGCCGGGATGCTCCACAAAGAACAACTACATTACCGCCAACTGCTGGATGTTTTCACAAACGATGATCTGTTTAGCAAAAAGGCTCTCCAAAGCCCCAAACATGGCGACACTATTCAATTGTTAAGAACCGGGGCAAAGGGCTTTGCAAGTGAAATCCTCGATACGCTCGGCACACTTCGTGTAAGCAGAAGCGAACTCCAGAGGCAATTCGACGTTGCGAACAAGGCCGAAGATACTCTTGATAAGAACGATCCGTCCGGAGCCGCCGAGATCGCCCGGCTGGATGCCTGGCAGGGCCAGCTCACTGAAGAAATTTCCGAGCTGGACGTCAAGATCGGCAAGGCAGGCGAAAGCGGCCTGGCCAAGGAGGACATGGACTGGAACCAGGCGGAAAAGTTCCTCTACGACACGACTCCAGTGGCAAAAATTAAAGCCGAAATTGAGCGTATCTCCAGCGACGAGTCGCGCCTGGAAGAGCTTGGAAAACTCCAGGCGACTCAGGAAAAGATCGCCCAGTTAATCGACCATACCCGATCGAAGCTGATCGAAAGGCTTGGCCTGATTGACCAGGAACTGAAAGAGATAGATCAGTCAATCGCACTGCGCGATCGCTTGGGCTATGGGGTGCGCAATATAGTCGGCCATGTAAGCTTCAACCTTGGCGATTCCCGCAAAAGATGGACATTCATCCATGGCGATGACTCGGCAAGGCTTAATGCCGACGCGATCGGTGCATATACGGGCCTGTTCAAGACGATGGAGAGCATCAACGTCCAGCTTAACGGCTGGCAAAGACTTTTCACTGAAGACATCCTCGACTGGCCCGAATTCGCTACAGCCCTTATCGGCGGGCGCGACCAGGATGCAAATCGGCCCGAGGCAAGGCTATGGACATCGCTGGCTGCCAAGACCAGGCAGCTGATCCACAAAGTAGCTCAGCAGGGGCCAGAAGACGTCTCGGAAATTGACAAGTCTTTAATCACGACAGCTTTCAACGAAGTAATAGACAGCGGCGACTTCTTTACGTCTGGGGACTTTGGAGGGGGCGATCTTGCCGCCACCGACAGAGAACTTCTCGCTCAGCGGCGGGAAAAATTATCCAGAGGCAATATCCAGAGGCTTAACCGGCTGGTGTTAGAGAGAGCTTTTGAAAAGTTCCTCCCGGTAAGCCCCGATACCACCCAGTGCCCGGACTTCGAGCCACTGGCAGTCAACGGCCTGTACGACATGCATCACTTTGCACCAGGCAAGTATGCCGACAGCGGTGCAGTTGCAAGGCTGTTCGCGGTGTTGAATGTCTCGGTAATGACTGCTCATGACCGGCTAGACCGCCAGGGCCATCCGTTTGATACATTCGAGAACCTCGATACCGAGATCATGGCAGCCCAGCTTGAACAGGTATTCCCGTTCATCAAGGCGCTGGGGGATAACGAAAAAGTCGGCACGTTCAGGTCCACCCTGCCTGATGTCAGATATCACGACGCAAAATGGTACAGGGGCAAGTGGGTCGGTGGGTCAGTTAAGCGGGCTGGTGGCGGTTCTGCCATGGCCGACCAGCCCGTCTCAGATGCAGTCGTAGTTGTCATACCCAACCGAGCCCAGTTGAGTCTCTGGCAGTCGGCAGCGATTGATAAATTGCCCCCCGGCTTTATTTACGGCACTTACACAATGACCGATATGAGCGGGTCATTCTCACTGCCGCCTTCATCAAAGAAGGATTACGCCAGTTCTGGGTTGCTGACAGCTAAATTCGACCCAGACAAAATCATCGTCGGCCCTGTTACCGGCAAGGAAACTCTCCAGCGATCCAGGGGGCTGATCGACTTCATTATAAATGAAAAAACTCTCGCTGCAAAAAAGGCAAACGCAGGCGACTTTACCAAGGCTGGTGTCTCACTTTTCAAAACTCGCATGGCCACGGTGGTCGGCTATGGGTTCAACCGTAATGCACTGAAGACAATTCCAATGCGTGCGGGGTCGCAGGCAAAGTTCCGCGAGGACCGGCGACTATTCTGCGAGTATGATAATATCGCGACACTGTTCGCCCCTCACGATGCGCGCGGATATCAATTGTTCAACAAGGGTGGATTGGCGCTTTTAAACAATACGGCCGCCCAATATACAGGCGTGGGCCTGTCCCTGGCAGACCCCTTCGATCATCCTGCAACCCCCCAGCAGACTTCCCATGACCTGATCACCTTAAATGCCGGCCGGCTTGATATGCTTCGAACGAACCATATCCGGGCAGAGTCATTGGAAGTTCTCAACAGCCTAGCCGGCGACATTCGTCAAGACTCGGCCGCCCAGGAGTCGCCGCGAATCAGAAACAGTTGGCTGGATGCCGCCAGTTCGATGGCCCGCCGACCTTACATCCCGCTGGTCAATCAAATAAAGGATCTGGTCACTGCAGTTGTCGTTCTGCTGTTGCTGGCGATTCCATTTGCCTACTCGCTGGAAAGGCTGCTGATCGGAACTCCCCACATCTACCGCCAGATAGGCTGGTTCGTGCTGTTCTTTGCGATAACCTTCTCCGTTTTGTATACGGTCAACCCCGCATTCCGTATTGCCGCTACGCCGATCATAATTTTCCTGGCCTTCGGTATCATCCTCCTGAGCAGCCTGGTCATCGTCATCATGACTCGAAAGCTCCAGACGGAAATGAAGAAGCTTCAGGGAATCTCAGCCACTGTCCACAGCGCCGACGTTTCGAGACTATCGACGATGATGGCGGCGGTGCATATGGGCATTTCCACTATGCGACGCAGGCCCCTGCGGACGATCCTGACGGCTGCGACGGTTGTGCTGCTTACATTCACTATCCTTACCTTCGCATCTTTCGGCTCGAGTTGGGGCAACCGGAGCACCTACAAAGGCCCGCTAACCGGCCCGACGCGGATTGTAACCCGCCAGCAAATGTGGAACCCGGTCAACCCGGGGGTATACCGGATGATCGCCGGCTACCTCTCGGGCGAGGCCCAGGTAGTTCCCCGCTACTGGATCTGCCCGACAGGGACGGAAGTAGCCCAGACAGTCGCTTCATATGAAAACTACGAACGGCTGGCCAGCGACGAAAACGGCGATTACACAGTCCGGATCGCATCGGCGATCGGCCTGGATTTACGGGACATTGACCGCCAGCCTAAGTTGGGTGATTTACTCGAAGGCCAGATCCAACTGCTTGAGACGAACGGTATTTTCCTGACGGCCGCCGTTGCCGAAGAATTGAATCTCAGCCCATCTGACATCGGCAAGGCCGGCATTCTGTACGCCGGCCAAAGGCTGATCTATGCCGGCAGGATCAAAGAAGAGCTTGCCAGCTATGAGATGCTCGAAACATCCAGCATACTACCTGTAGATTACCTTGCATCTTCCGCTGGGCGAGCGGGGCAATTCAACGTAAACGCAACCCAGGCAACCCAGTCGCTCAGTGAGGTTCCTGACGTTGAAAGCACCCAGTTCGTCAACTACAACCTGGACATGAACGTTATCATTGGGGCGAAGTTGGCACAGAGGATGGGGGGCAGGGTCCACTCGTTTACGGTATACCCCAACGAGCCCGAAAAGGCCCGGGACCTCGCCGACAGGATCGCTCGAATATCGGAACTTCCCACCTATCTTGGCGATACCGAAGGCGTCCACCGGCTTTTGTTTACATCCCTGGCCAAGACAAGCGGATTGAAAGATTTGATGATCCCGGTTTGCCTGGGCGGGCTGATCGTTTTCGCTACGATGCTCGGCAGTGTCTCCGACCGCGAGCGGGAGATTTACACGTTCAGTTCCCTGGGCCTGGCCCCGCCACACGTTGCGAGCCTTTTCTTTGCGGAAGCATCGGTCTATGCGGTTATCGGCGGAATGGGTGGGTATCTTCTCGGCCAGGCTGTAGCCCGTCTGATCGGCTATCTGGCGGATTTAGGATACCTGTCCGCTATCGAGATGAACTACAGCTCGACCAACGCAATCATGACAATATTGACAGTGATGTTCACAGTGCTGATCTCGACGATATACCCAGCCGTCAAAGCCTCCCGCTCAGCCAACCCGGGCATTCAGAGGTCGTGGAAGATACCCCCACCCGAGGGGAATCTTTACGACATAATGTTCCCGTTTACCGTATCTGCCTATGACATAACAGGCGTGGTCAGTTTTCTTTCCGAGCACTTCCAAAGCTTCTCCGATACCTCACTCGGCGTATTTGCAACGATGGAAAGTCATATCTTCAAGCAGGCCAAAAACGACATGCTGGGCATCAGGGCGACCGTTGCCCTGGCTCCTTTTGACCTGGGAGTAACCCAGAATTTCGCCCTGCTATCCGAGCCAAGCGAGATCGATGGAATTGACGAGATCCGAATCCTGATCTGGCGGATAAGTGGCGCACGCGGAGACTGGACCAGAGCGAATCGGGTCTTTATAAACGAACTTCGCAAGCAGCTCCTGATATGGCGGGCTGTGGCGACCGAGATTACGGACCAATACCGCCAAAACACTCTGGAGGCTTGGGATTCCCTGCCCAAAGAGCAGGTCGACAGCAGGAGTATTGCTGGAGGCCCTGAATGAGCAGGAACAGTTACGACAAGGAACTGGAGCAGTATCGCTCTCTGATGGAGGTGCCATCGACCTTCGAAGACGGCTTTAACTGGACCTCCCTGGTCGGTGCGATTTTCGTTGCGATGCTGATGGTGCCCGGGGGGATGTACATGCAGTTGCTGGCCGGCTCGGGCATTGGCCCGGCTGCTCAGTGGGTAACCGTTATCCTGTTTCTGGAAGTGGCACGCCGGGCGCACAAAACCCTCGGCAAGGCGGAAATCTTCGTCCTGTTCTACATGGCTGCGGCGATAATGACGCCACCGATGCGGGGCCTGCTGTGGAGGCAGTTTTACGCTCAAAGCCAGGCAGCTACCGGCATGGGCATTATCGAGCATCTGCCGAGTTGGTATGCCCCTACCGACATGGACATCCTGGCCCAGCGGAATTTTTTCAACCCTGCATGGTATCCTGCCATAGGGTTAGTACTGTTCCAGACCATCATGGGCAGGCTTAACACGGCTGTGCTCAGTTACGGGCTCTTCCGCCTGGCAAGCGATATCGAAAAACTTCCCTTCCCGATGGCACCTATCGGCGCTCAAGGTATTACCGCCCTGGTTGAACAGCAGACTGAAGCAACCGCCCAAAACCAGATTGACCCGACGAAAAATTGGAGATGGCGGGTATTTAGCATTGGCGGAATACTTGGGCTATCGTTTGGTGCGATTTATATGGCCCTGCCGACAATATCAGGAGCTATCCTGGACAAACCCATTCAAATTATCCCCATCCCGTTTGTCGACTGGACACCGAAGACTGCTGGCATCCTGCCGGCAGTGGCAACGGGCATGAGCCTGAACATGGGCCAGTTTATGCTCGGGATGGTTCTGCCCTTCTATGCCGTCGCCGGTGCGTTTCTGACGGTCATCCTGATGGCCATCGCAAACCCGATCATGTACACCGCAGGGCTGCTGCCAAGCTGGTCGCCGTCGGACGATACGGTAATGACGCTACTGCATAACTACATGGACTTCTACTTCAGCTTCGGGTTAGGAGTGTCGCTGGCAATCGCTATCGTTGGCATCTATCAGACGGTAAGAGGCGTGCGCAAGCATACCCAGCGCATAAGGGCGCAGAAAGATGCGCGGCTGGAAGCTGAAGGTCCAATGGATGAAATAAACCCGGAACGTGGCGATATCAAAACCTTCTGGATTTTGCTTACCTACCTGTTCACGAGTATCTCTTATGTGCTTCTTAGCGGCTGGCTGATCGACTGGCATCCGGGCGTGATGATAGTTCTGGTGTTCCTTGCGTTCCTTTACGTCCCACTGATCAGCTACATCACAGCCAGGCTTGAAGGCACTGCCGGTCAGATGGTCGTCATCCCATTCATCACAGAAGCTGCCTTTATTCTCTCGGGATACCAGGGTGGGGTTAGTGTCTGGTTCCTGCCCCTGCCGCTGGCTGACTATGGAAAACGAACAAACTTCTGGCGCCAGGCGGAATTGACGGGCACGAAGTTCTGGTCTATCTGGAAGGCTGAGCTGGTCCTGGTTCCGCTGGTTCTGTTAGCGGGTATTTTCTTCGCCCAATTCATCTGGTCTCTAGCTCCCATTCCGGGGCCTCAATATCCATTTGCAGAGAAGATGTGGGAACTCCAGGCTGCTGCGAGAAGCGTGATCTACACAGCCACACTCGGCAGACACACAGCCTTCCGCGATGCATTCAGCTTCGGCGAGCTTAGCTGGGGCATAGGCATCGGCGTTGGAATGTTCATGGTGCTGCGTTTTCTTTCCATGCCCGTCATGCTCGCATACGGTATGGTCAAAGGCGTACACCAGATGACCCTGCCTCACATAATCCCGATCCAGTTTATCGGAGCTTGTGTGGGCAAATTCTACTTTGAAAGAAAGATGGGCCTGACCTGGCGGAAATATGTCCCCGTCGTAGCTGCGGGGTTCTTCTGCGGAATGGGCCTGGTTACAGTCCTGAGCGTCGGGATTAACTTCCTGGCCAAATCGGTCATCAAGATCCCCTTCTAGTTGGACAGCCAATGATGAGTAGTTCACATAATAGCGAGGTCATAATAACCTGCCGCGGTCTGACCAAGACCTACCGAATGGGCGACACGACCGTCCACGCTCTAGTCGATATGAACCTGGACATTTTCAGGGGCGAGTACCTCTCTGTGATGGGCCCGTCCGGTTCGGGCAAGAGCACGCTATTCAACATGATCGGCCTACTGGACCGTCCCACCAGCGGCAAGGTGATGATCAATGACGTGGACCTTACCGGGCTTCAAAGCAGGCAACTGGCCTATATCCGAAACAGGCAAATAGGCTACATCTTCCAGGCATTCAACCTGATACCCTCGATGACAGCACTACGCAATGTAATGCTCCCGCTGATGTTTTCGGGCATGTCAACTGCCGAGGCAACCGAACGGGCCAAAGATGTATTAGCCCAGGTAGGTCTGGCCGATCGAATTACTCACCGCCCGGACGAATTGTCCGGCGGCCAGCAGCAGCGAGTAGCAATAGCACGCGGGCTGGCTATGAGCCCGTCGATAATGCTGGCAGATGAACCTACCGCAAACCTCGACCTCCATACCGGCGAGGAGATCATCAACATCCTTCGGAAGCTCTGCGACGAAAAAGGCGTAACGATAATAACTGCAACTCATGACCATAAGATGCTGGATAAGTCTGATCGAATCCTCTGGATCAAGGACGGCCAATTGGATCGGCTGGAGCGACGAGAGAATCTGGATATCCGCGTCGGGAAAGTCGAATAGCGACCCTCCGAAAACGCCTATTGATCGACGTGCTCACGGCTCATCAGGAACGTCACCCTCTCCAGGACATCCTTGGAGAGTATCTTTTTGAGAATCTTCCAGGCGTAAGACATGTTCGTCCGGCGAGTCAGGTGCACGAGGATGATATGCTCGTTTTGCATCCCTTCCAGCACCTGGGGCAAATCCGATACGTGCAGATGTTTTCCCGCCCTGGCACGAGAGACGTGGTCATCGTCGAAAAACGTACACTCGATGAGTAGTGCCTTGGCATTTGCAACGAACGGCAGGGCTGAATAGTTAGCCTTAGCCGTATCGCCAAGATAGGCAACTAAGGGCATCTCGATACGATTGGTGATCTCGACGCCTTTTTTCTTCAGCTCGACCAGTTCGGGCCCTTGAAGGCCAATGAATTCTTCTTTGAGCTTGTGGCGGACATCTATGACGGAAAAACCCAAAGACCCTGGTATGTGCAGGGTTGCAAATGCCCTCACTACCAGGCCGCGATGTATCTCATAGTCGTCACCTTCTGTCATACCAACCAAACGGTGCGGGTGAACCTGCCCTTCAACCTGGCCCCAGGCAACCATCAACTGTTCGATGGGCTCGACGAGATTGGCCGGGACGAGTGCGACGCCGTTTTCGATGCCCTGGAAGTTTCTCTGTGCGAAATAGTAAGGCAGGCCTGCAACGTGATCCATGTGCCCATGGCTGAGAAGAACGTGATTGACCGTCAGAGCTTCTCGCGGACATTTGCCTATATCGAAGACGCAATCCAGCTCGGGGGCGATGATTACGGACTCCTCACCGGCGACGGAATAGCCGGCCAGGGTAAAATGATCAACTTCGATCTGCGAGAGCCTATACGGACGAATCTTCACTGGTTACTCCAAAGGCGGTACATCTTATCGACATCATTCGTCAAAAAACGTCGAAATTCGTCAAAGCATTTCCTTACCTGCTTGGGGCGGATTTGCATGCAGTATACAGACAATTACTTCGGCCGCACGGTTGTAATTAACACCGGCCGGAATTACCGTAGCAGCCCATCGGCGGAAAGAACCGTGGGATAAAATGAGTATCGAACAGCGGCAGTTGATCTGATGGGACAGACGAAAGACTTACAATCCGATAACGGCGGGGTCGTCCAGGTGCTGAAGATGTGCTGGCCGGCGTCGCTTACGATGCTTAACTCACAGTTCATCAAGTTTGTCGATGGCTGGATGGTCGCCGGGGTCAGCACGGATGCTTTCAGTGCTCAGTATATGGGGGGGATGACTTCGTTTATCCCCGAGGCGTTCATGATCGGCTTGCTAACTGTGGTTAACACCTACGTCAGCCAGAATTTCGGGGCAGGCCGGTTCCGCAATACCAGCCGATATGCCTGGGCGGGAATTTCCCTGGCCGTCGTAGCAGCGGCCTTGATGGCACCACTTGCCATTTTTGCCCCATTGATCTTCGGGCTCCTAAAACACACACCCGAGATCCAAGCCCTGGAGGTCATGTACTTCAGGTTCATGATCCTTTCGGTTTGTTTCACCACGAGTTCGCGGGTGCTGGAGCAATTTTTCTTCGGCATCCATAGGCCCAAGATCGTTCTGTTCAGTTCAATTCTCGCTAACAGCTTGAACGTATTGGCAAACTACGTGCTGATTTTCGGGAAGTTCGGCTTCCCGGCAATGGGTCTCAAAGGAGCCGCAATCGGAACGGTTATCGCCTGGGTCGCGCAGTTTCTGCTGCTGGGGTCGCTTTTCTTATCAACAAAGATGCATCACAAATTCGGGACACGGTTCATAAGAACTTTACGAATCCGCTACAGTTTACAATTGCTCAAGCTGGGCTGGCCGGCGGGGACACAACTTTGCAGCGACATTTTTTGCTGGACATTGTTCGCCGGCGGGCTTGTTGGTGCCTATTTTGGCCCTATTCACCTTGCTGCAAGCGTAACTGCAATTCGCTACATGGGCCTGTCGTTCATGCCGGCTGTGGGAATCGGCATAGCCACCACCGCCCTGGTTGGCCGCTATATCGGTCAGGGCAGGCCAGACCTGGCCCGCCATAGCGCACATACAGGCCTGAAAATCGGCATGATCTACATGGGCCTTTGCGGGGTGGCGTTCTTTATTTTCCGCCAGCCAATGGTTGAGTTATTCATCAAGGTAGCTCCCAAGGTCGGCTCGGATGCACCAAACCCGGCCGAGGTCGCTGAGATAGTTCGAATCGGGGCGAAAATTCTCATCATGGCGGCAGTGTTTCAATTGTTCGACGCGGTTGGAATCGTCTACGTCGGGGCGCTTCGCGGGGCGGGCGATACGGTCTGGCCGATGATCGTAACAATCTTTATGAGCTGGACAGTGATCCTCGGTGGAGGCTTTGGGGCGGTATATTTCCTACCCCAACTCGAGAGTCTCGGGCCCTGGCTGGCTGGAAGCATATATGTGATTTTATTGGGGTTCGCCATGGCCTGGCGGTTTGAATCCGGCGCCTGGCGGAAGATAGACCTGCTGGGGCGAGGACGGCGAGTCGAACCTGGCCCGGCAGTGCCCGGAGCAGACGCTACGGGCATTGTTCCATCGCGCTATCAACCAATGGGCCAGCCAACATCTGCCCCTGACGAAAAGCAAGTGAATTGACCTACCGGCCTGGGCCGATATAATTCCACGTAACCAATTTATATTAACTTCGATAGGAGAACAAATGCCGGCGCGACCAAGCAACTCGGGGCCATTGGCCAAGGGTAGTAGCTACTGCGCCGGCGACGGCATTATTGGACCCATAGCCTGATGAGGGCCTTAGGGGCAGATGAGTTTTCCGTCCAAGTATGTTTTCCCTGAGGCACAAGTTTCGCTTCAGAGATTTTTCTTCGGCCGGCGAAGACCGGTCGCAGGAGCCTTTAAATGAGTAAAGACAAGTCCAACAAGAACAACTACAAAGATACATTGAACCTGCCCAGCACCACGTTCGACATGCGGGCAGGATTATTGAAAAAAGAGCCGGCAATACAGGCTAAGTGGCGATCGGAGAAGCTTTACCACCAGATCCGCCAGGCTCGTAAGTCTGCGCCCAGGTTCATCCTGCACGACGGCCCGCCATATGCCAACGGCAACATCCACATGGGCCAGGCTCTCAACAAGGTCCTCAAGGACATGGTCATTAAGACCAGAACCATGATGGGCTACGACGCCCCCTATTTACCCGGTTGGGACTGCCACGGCCTGCCGATCGAAGCGAAAGTTATGGATCAACTCGGCCCCAAGGGCAAGGACTTACCGGCCAGCGATATCCGCCTTCGCTGCCAGAGTTATGCAGACAAGTTCGTCCGCCTCCAATCCAGCCAGTTCGAACAATTGGGCATCCTAGGCCAGTTTGAAGACCCATACATAACAATGAGCCCGCAGTACGAATCGGCCGTGCTGGAGGTATTCGCTCAACTTGTCGAGCAGGACCTTGTCTACAGGCAGCTCAAGCCCGTCCACTGGTCGATCGCAAATCAAACCGCACTGGCGGACGCTGAACTTGAATACCACGACAAGAAAGATCCGAGCATCTATGTAGGCTTTACCCTTAACGAATCGGACGAGAAAAAGCTGCCACATACCCACGGTGATAAGCTGGCCTTGCTTATCTGGACAACCACGCCATGGACCCTCCCGGCCAACCGGGCGGTGGCTGTCCACCCGGACTTTATTTACTGCTGCGTTCACATGGACACCGCAGACGGGCCCCTAACGCTGGTAATCGCCGAAGACAGACTCAAAAACGTACTCGAAGCTATCGAAAAGAACCGCCCCGACTGGCTTACCGGTCACGATGTAATCTCCAAGATAACGGGCAAGGAGCTTATCGAACTTGGCCTGACCTATCAGCACCCGCTGGATCCGAGCCGGGCTTGTCCGGTCGTCCCTGCGGATTATGTAACGCTGGAAGATGGGACAGGGTTAGTCCACACCGCACCGGGCCACGGCATTGAAGACTACGGGACTGCCCTCAAGCAAGACCTGGAGATTTACTGCCCCGTCCAAGCAGACGGAACACTGGACGAAACGGCTCCGCAGTTTCTCCAGGGCCTGGATGTCTGGCAGGCAAATCCGAAGGTTATCGAGCACCTCGCCGAGACCGGACAGCTGGTAGCCAAGGAGATGATCACCCACTCCTACCCGCACGACTGGCGGTCGAAGACGCCGACGATCTTCCGTGCAACCGAGCAGTGGTTCATCTCCGTGGATCGAAAACTGACCTACGACGACAAGTCGCTTCGACAGATGGCACTGGAATATTGCGGAAAGGATCACTCAGCCGGCGGAGTGGACTTCATCCCCACCTGGGGCCAGAACAGAATCGCCGGCATGCTCGAATCCAGACCTGACTGGTGCATCTCCCGCCAGCGTTCGTGGGGGCTGCCGATACCGGTATTTTACAACTCTCAGGGCGAACCGCTGAAAACCCCGGCCTCCATCCGGGCTGTCGCACGAACCGTAGCCCAAGAGGGAGCAGACGCCTGGTATGCAATGACACCGGTGCAATTGCTGGGAGATTATGAACCAGCCGACGACCCGGACCTGCCAAACCCGCAAGACTTCCCCATCGAACAGCTTGATGCTGGAATGGACATCTTCGACGTCTGGTTCGAGTCAGGCAGTAGTTGGTTCGCTGTGGCCGTCAAGCGCGGCCTGGTAGACGATATTCCTGTTGACCTTTACCTTGAAGGTTCGGATCAGCATCGCGGCTGGTTCCAGCTTTCGCTGCTGCCGGCTCTGGCGGCTGCGGGCAAGCCTCCCTATAAGGCTGTGCTTACCCACGGATTCGTCGTTAATGAGCAGGGCTACAAGATGTCCAAGTCCCTGGGAAATACCATCGACGTAATCGAACAGCTGAAAAAACGCGGTGCGGATATTCTCAGGCTTTGGGTAGCCTCGCAGAACTACCAGGACGACATTCGCTGTTCGGATAGCATGATCGGCCAGGCGGAAGACGCCTACCGGAAGATCAGGAACACGTTGCGTTTCTGCATGGGCTCGTGTTTCGACTTCGACCCTGCCACCGACGCCCAGGAACCGGCAGAACATTCAATTGACCGCTGGATGAAAATGGAGCTTCACCGGCTGATCCGCGATGTGCGCGGAGCTTACGAGCGATATGAATTCCACCGGGCCACGCGATTGATCTACGAGTTCTGTACGGTCCAGGCATCGAGCATCTACCTCTCAGCCGTCAAGGACAGGCTTTATTGCGAGTCACCTGACGCCATTCGTCGCCGGGCCACTCAGACAGTTATCCATGAGATGCTCACATCGCTTACCAGGCTGCTGGCGCCGATCCTCGCCCATACCTGCGAGGAAGCCTGGGAGCATATCCCCAATCGTGATAGTTCCTGGCCCCACAGCGTACACCTGATGACCCTGCCGGAATTTGATGAGACTATCCTGGAGATGGCTGACGACTTCCGTCCGGTAGCGCCGGATCAGTTGACCTTCGCGCCGGATCAAATCCAGACAGGCCCGGCCTGGGTCTGGTCCAGACTGCTCCAAATCCGCGATGCCGGCATGATCAAGCTGGAAGCCCTCCGTAACACCGGCGTAAAAAATCCGCTGGATACCGAAGCGGTTCTTACCGTGGCATCTGACAATGACGTAGCGGCCCAGTTCCTCCAAACCTATCTCCGCGAACTCGAAGACATGCTCGGTGTCGGATACGCAAGAATCGAACGCGATGGAAAGCTGGCTAAGGATCAGCCGATTGGGATCGAAGTTTTCGACACGCGAGATAAGTACGATCGCTGCGGGAGAAGCTGGAAACGTCGGCCTGACGTTGGTTCCAACGCCGATTACCCCGACCTCTGCGCACGTGATGCAGCCGTTATGAAAGAAATCGGCAAGTAATAGCCTTCTTCATAAAAAAAAGGCCCACGGGGACAATTCCCTGTGGGCCTTTTTTAATTGCTGAAATTATCACCCCAAGCAACGTCGCCTTATAAGTGCAATCGCACCTGTTGCCAATAGCCCAAGCGTAGCCGGCTCGGGAACTCTCGCCCCCGAAAGGCTGCCGTCGTTTTCGATTGTATCGGTGCTTATCGCATGGAAGCCCAGCGAATAGTTGGAGGTATCATCCCCTCCGCCAAAGGCTGAGAGGTAATCTGCAATGCCCGCGCCATCTGCCAGGTAGGTTGAAAACTCAACTACCAGAGACTCCCCCGGTAAGAGTCCGTTTTGAGGGGCAGGGTTGGCTGCGTTGAGTTCGATCATCGATTCGCCGTCGGTGATCATAGGATTGAAGCCCGGCAGGGTGTTATAGGAACCCCATGTATAGGACCCATCCGAAAGATCGTCCCTGATGACCGGATCCCACAAAATGGCCTGATCGGTATCGCTGTCGATAAGATCCACTGTGATCATTTTGAATACCGCAGAATTTTCCGGAGAAACCGACGCATTGGAAAATGTCATCGTCGCGATCCCGCCATCAACAGATAGATCGACTTCCAGACGTACATCGTCCAGGCTAGATCCAGCGGAGACCGGATCTGAGGAATGATTTGCGGGGATAACAATCGAAGCCTGGGCCGGCAGACAGAGAAAAACCCCGAGAACTAAAACGCCAATTAGACCGAGCGCGAGTCTTGAGCTGAGCATCGCATTTCCTCCATTGCTGGCCCTCCGGCCAACAATCATCAAACATGAGCATCTCACGCCTGTCAGCTGAGCCGCTTACCCGACGTGATCAATAAATAATACCACAAAGTGCCAGTTTTGCATAGGGTGATTTACGACCGATAACTTGGTAATTTAGCTGGCTAGGCCTATATTTTTCGGCCAACTTTTGACTCTACTTTTGTCCACTTTGGAAAAGTTTAATCCACCTTGCCGTAAAGGGATGAAGTTTTTCGTGTTCCTGAGCGGGCCTTTTGACCGATAGATTTCCCTGACGGACAGGACGCTTACCTGAAATACAGGCAGTTATGTCCGGGCCTGAACTTATGCAAAATTGAAATAACCTAGGGAAGACTCACTCCTTTTCTTCCCTGTTCCCACGACCCAGCCGAGTTGACCGCCCGGCTGGGTTGTTTTTTAAAAATTCGTAAGTATGGTCTTTACTTTTAGTTACGCCAATTGTACAATCCAGAAATGGCCAAGGTTTCACAAAAGGTTTCACAAAAACGGCGGGTACTTCCTTTCGGGTTTGTCTACCGACACGCAAAGACGAAGGGTTGGTATTTGAGGATCAGGTGGCCGGGTGATAAGAAAGTTTCTTCAGTCCCGCTGGTCCCTAAGGGTAAAAGGTATGCTACGAAAAATAGGGTTGTCGCTATCCAGGTCGCCAAGAATCTGATACGCGCCAAGACTGGCGACAAGCCACCGCCGCATTCGGCCGATATTGTCGAGCAGTTCGGCAGGGTAAACTCGCTGAAAGCCAACCCCGTCACGGTTGCACAGAACAAGTCTCGCGTTCGGCGGTTCCTTAAGTCCATCGGCCATGATGAGCCGGACTTGATAGCGACATCCGACATAGAAGATTTTCTAATCTCCCTGCGGGGCGCGGGGTTGTCTGAAAAAACAACGCATAATTATCTGGCCTCCATAGGCGCCTTCTGCAAGTTCGCAGTCAGGCGGGGTTATGCTGACATAAACGCAGCTAGGCTTGTAGAGCTTGCCCCACTGCCGAAGCGCCCACCCAACCCGCCTTCCACCCGTGCCGTGCTGAAGTTGCTCAGGCTGGCCCGCCAAGCCCCTATCGAGTACCGAGACGACCTCTACCTCGCATGTCGGGTTGCCGTCGCTACAGGGGCGCGTAGAAGCGAATTTGCCAAGCTCACGGTAACGGCCATCAGGCAGCGGGATAAAGGCCCGGCAATCCTGATTGGAGAGGAAGACCCCACTAAGTCCAACTCTTATAGAATTGTCCCTATAGCTGCGCCACTGGCGAGAAGATTAAAGGCCAATGCAAAGGATGAGTATCTATTCAGCCAGGTAACAATATGGAGCTGGTACGAACGGATGAAGAAGCTTATCGCCCAAACAGGCGACATTACCACCCGCAAAGGCACAGGGCGCCACTGGCACGCCCTGAGAAGCTACTGCGCTACCATCAAGGCGAAAACATACACCGAATACAAGCTTACCTATGAGATGGGCTGGGCCACACCCGAAATGGCCCAAAGGTATATAGACATGGAGCGGGCGGCACGCTAATGTTGCCGCCGTCCAATTATTACCAACCCGCCGATGGCCAACAAACCCAGCGTGGCAGGTTCAGGGGTCGGGGCGTATTCCAGAGAAGGCGGTTGGCCAGCCGTGTACGTGTCTTGATTAGTGCCATCCAATGAGAATGTCCGGTCACCTGCGCCATGATGAGTCAGTAGGAGTCCTAGATAGGACCAGCCCTTTTCGTATGCCATTGCCAAGGCTAGCGTCACGTCTACTTCGAAGGGGACGCCATACCCGAAGTGATAACCGCTTGGACCTCCGAGGTTGCCTATCAGCGCGGACATGGTCATCTCAATCCCCCCGATGTCCTCAACCCATGTGCCCGAGTAATCTGAAGTGCTGATCATGCCGTTGCCGGGGTATGCATACAGCTTTCCAACAGCGTCACCATTTAAGTGACGAAGTGTCAGGGCAGCAGATTCAGGCTGCTCCAGGCCAGCGAGGTCAAACTCCATCGCAATATGAACGTCCATCTGAGGGTCCAATCCCCGGATGGATCCAGAGTAGCTGTCCGTCACTACAGTGTAATTAGTTCGGTCGCGGACGATCGACCCATCCTCAACTAAAGGCAGGATAGACGCTTGGCATATCCCGGCCAGTCCAACCAATACACAGAACACGTAAATAGGACAGTATGACTTCATTATGCTTCCCTTTCCATTGAAAGAATGGTTTCTTACACAAGCTCAGCGCGGGGCCTTGTGCTAGATTGCGGGAAGCGATACCCGCCGCATCCCCTCCAGGATGACGTGGCGCTGCAATCCGCAGGCCATGCGAGACGCAGCAACTAGGATTATAAGCTGGATTTTGGTTTTGTCAAGCCTTTTGTGGAAATGGCGGTAGTTGAGGATGAACAGCTACGCTAGAAGCCCCGAGAATCGTTTCTAAGCCCCTACCTCTTGTTTGGTGTCCGGTTAAAAAGGGTTCTAAAGGAGGTTAGTCAGCCACAGGTAGGATAGCGGCCTTTGTACATAGTGTACGTAGACTTGCCGGTCCAGTAAAGGGGTTACTCCCCTGCCTTCAAAAAATGCTATATTAATTGGGCAGTTTCCGGGCTAAATGATATGACATCTCATACCATTTTCGTGGGGGTAATCGTTTTTCCGGCGATACGGTCAAACTACGCGCATAAAGAAACCCCGGCCTCCGAAGAAACCGGGGTAGGACCAGCGATACTATCACTGGTGATGTTAAGTGCCGTTGTTTCGATTATCAGTCGGACCCAACGGCAGGCCTGGCATACGCACCATTACGATACCCTGTATCACGCGTACCTGCTTAACAGACAGAACTGTCTACCGAACGTTCTTAAAGCTAAAAAAGTTTAGTATCGCCTCCTGGCCCGCTGCCCTGTATATTGCTACACATGGTTTTAGCCGAGAATTTGGGAAACGGACCGCTTCAGCGATACTAATGGTAGTCTGCCAATCCCGCACAGATTCAGACGGCACGAAAAGTCGCCGGTTCCCCCGACGGCAAGTGCGGCGGTGGTGGAATTGGCAGACACGCCGGGCTGTCATCCCGGTGATACTAGGTATCGTGCGAGTTCGAGTCTCGCTCGCCGCACTTTTTTTAAGTTTCCGGTTGACATCTTGTTATATGTAACCGATAATTATATTGA
>SDBT01003272.1_pt1 | contig 28146 bp, 40 predicted proteins | sample 2277101 | NCBI WGS metagenome assembly SDBT01 (sample SAMN10404973, study PRJNA504765) | marine sediment metagenome | isolation source: marine sediment core GS10_PC15, 103 cmbsf | place: Arctic Ocean: Southern Knipovich Ridge | collected 2010 | reverse complement strand
TTCATGAGAAAAAAAATAATTCTGCTAAGATGTATAGATTTTCAATAAAAGGAGAATTTTCTAATCAATTAATTAATTTAGGTCTTAGATATAAAAAAAGTGGAACAAAATTTATTCCTGAATCTTGTTTTAATACTTCAATAAATTACAGATTAAATCTCTTATCAGGCTTAATAGATACCGATGGTTTTGTTTCTAAAAATAATCAAATTACAATATGCACTAAATCCAAGCAGCTTTCAGAAGATATAAAAAGATTAGTTTTTTCTCTTGGAGGATATTCCTTAATTAGAAAAATATATAAAAATTGTCAAAGTTTTAAGGAGAAAAGATTATATTATGATGTCTCTATACAATTTAAAGATTCTAGAGTAATCCCATTAAAATTAAAAAGAAAATATGAAAGATTAAGGATCAGAAAAATAGATCCTACTAAAATTGCTATAAAATCTATTAGGAGAAATTGTGGCGATATGGTTTATGGGTTTTCTCTTACTGGTAATAGTAAATGGTATATTACTGATAATTATATGGTTACTCATAATTCTACTTTTTTATTTAAGATTTTCAACTCTTTTAAGGAGGATGGGTTTAACATTGAGAAACACATGGAATATTCTCAACAGGCAGTCACAAGTCTTTTAGCAAATCAGCGCTTCGGTTTTTGTTGGGATGATGAGGCGATCAACTCTGGGTATAAACGAGATTTCCAGGGGGCCGGCCAAAAGATACTTATTAAGGTTGTTACGAACTATCGGGATAATTATAATATTTATGCCTCTGCTCTCCCCTTCTTTTATAGCCTTGATAAGGATCTTCGGGAGTTAATATTCGTTCATGTTCATATTATCGAGAGGGGAGTTGGGGTTTTGCTGCTTCCTCTTGATAATCAAATTCACGCCTCCGATCCCTGGGACACTAAGACAAATATCAAAATAGAAGAAAGGGAGTCTCGGCGTATAAAGCGTAATCCCAATCTCCCCTTCCGATATCATAAGCTATCAACCTTCGCCGGGTATATCTATTTTGGGCCAATGACAAAAAAGCAGGAGAAGAAATATAGGGGTATCAAAGCCACCAAGAGATCTAAGAATTTTGGGCTGGAGAACGAATCTGAAAAATTAGAATTTAGGGAAAGATGTTATAAGTTGTTAATTGAGGGGAAGTTGAGTACTGATGGATTACTTCAAGCCTGTCTGCTTGAGGGGAAGAAATATACATCTATAGCTACGGAACTTAACCGTATGCTTAAGAATAATGGAGAAACCAAAACAACCAAAGATTTTTTCCAAACAAGTAGCAAAAAGCAAATAGGAATTAATTCAGTTAAACAGATGGTTCCAGTTTATCCCTCTTAATATGGTGAAACAAAAGTTTAGTGAAGAGGAAAAGAAGATAAGATGGAAGGCTTATCTGAAAGAGTATAGTCAGAGGTCTGAGGTTAAGGCGCGTAGGAAATTACTTCGTCAGAGACCTTGGGTTATGGCTTATCGTAAGGCATATCAACAGAGGCCCAAGGTTAAGGCTAAGGCTAAGGCTAAGATATACCATAATAAGTCTGAGAATATAGCTCGCCAAAAAGAATACAGCTTACTTCCCGAGGTTAAAGCGCATCGGAAATCATATCATAAAAAGTATATACAGAGGGCTGATATCAAGGCTAGAATTAAGGCTAGTCAGAAATTATATCAGGAGAATCCTGAGGTTAAGGCTAAGGCTAAGATTTATGATAAAGAATACAACTTACTTCCCGAGGTTAAGGTGCGTAAGAAAGTGTATCGACAGATACCTGAGACTAAAGATAAAAAGAATTTAAGGGAAAGGGAAAGGAGAAGAACTGATACTCAATTTAGAATCCGAAGTAATTTAAGAACTAGGTTTTGTTCTGCACTAAATCATTTTACAAAAACAGGAAAAATAAAAACCTCTAAACAATACGGAATTAATTATCAAGCCATCATACAACATCTCCAGCCATTCCCTTCTAATATTCACCTTTACCACATCGACCATATAAGACCTCTATGTAGTTTTAACCTAGAAGATCTGGAACAAATTAAACAAGCCTTTGCCCCAGGAAACCATCAATGGCTTCTAGCTTTTGATAATATGTCGAAAGGTGGTAAATGGATAATAGATAAATCGCTATCACAATAAGCCTCATCTTCCCAAAAAACCAACAAAGACAACCATATCAAACCTCCATAGTATTCTTAGGTGTGGAATAACTACAAATATCTCCTCCCCTTTGCTTGTTCTTCGTCTAATTTGTATTAGACGTTAAGTTTAAAAAGAATGTAGCCTATTATTTCTAAAGAGGCCATTGTTGATCTCCCTAACAACTGGGTGGTCGGTTGAATGTATCGGCCACCCGCGGTCTCTTAATGATATGGGCGTGAATCAGGAGAGTTAGGGTGGGCTTACACCCGAGGGCTCCGTAAGCTTGGAAGAGCGGGTTCGAATCCCGCCACGCCCTTTGGCGGTAACATTAGCAAGAGCCGATATAGGAAGGAATGCTAACCTTCTGCCCAATGACACCGGGAAAGTACTGGTTGTCTCAACCGAGATATAAAAGGGCTTTACGGCCTGGGATGTGGGTGAACGTGTGGCCTAGTGCCTGAATGCGGCCCACATTTTATAATCAATGGTAAGCATACACGGATATAACAAAGAGAAAAAACGCAAGGGCTTCTCTGATATTTATTTTATGGCTTTGTGTTTTGCTTTGTTCTGCGCGTTTGTTTTTGTTGGCGGTTTGAAGTTCTTTATTTTTATTGTTAGCTTTGCGATTAAGAATTGGGTATGGGTTTTTGTTGCGGTTGCGGTGGTCTTTGTTGTGTTTAAATTTGTTCTTCCCAGGGTGAGAAAACATGAAGTTTAAATATTATTTGACTGGTGAGGTTATTGAGGTTGTTCCTGTTAAGTCTGTTGAGAGTGAGAATGTTGTTTGGTGTGAATCGTTGAAGAATTATTTTAAGGTTATCGACCAGGCGTGGGGGAGGGACTACCTCCTTAACACTCAGTACTTTCTTGTTGAGGAGAGGCAGGAGGTACTAGGATGAAAGTCCCCTTAGATAAGTTTGAGAATTGGCTGGTTAATAAAAACCTTAAGCCTCGTACTGTTGAAAACTATCTCTATTATTTTAACAAGTTCACTTCTCCGGTTTACGATCAAGAGTCCGTCTCGCGCTTCCTCTCCCTAGCCCCAAACAGAAACTCAATCTCCCGGAGTTTTCTTCTAAACTATAAAAAATTTCTTATGGTTAATTCTGATGAACTAGGCATCTCCCCAGAACTAAAAAGCAAGATTTCGGATGTGGAGTTGCCTGGTCTTAGTGGGCGGGCCAAGCAAAGGCTTATCCGGCCTATCCCCCATGAAAAGATATTCTTAATTGAGAAGGCGCTTGAGACGGAAAAAGAAAAACTACAACTGCTCTTAAGTTATTTCTGTGGGTTGCGATTGGGGGAGTTGCTTAAGATTAGTATTATTTCGTTTGGTTGGGATAAGTGGAAGGAGAATCCGGAGGAAATGGGGGAGTGCCGGGTTTTTGGTAAGGGGGATAAGGAGGGGATCGCGCTTGTTCCGGCTGAAATTATGTCTAAAATTGCGGCTTTTATTCATAAGCAAAACTTTTCCTCTGTGCAATCTTATTTATTCCGGGATCCTAATAAAGAATACAGTTTTAACGCACTCGCGAGACAATGGCAACTCAAACTCTCTAAGGCTGCGGTCTCTGCTGGTGTAACTCAATTAAACTCAGAGGGGGCAGTTGTGAAGGAGACTGCTGTTCATCCTCACCGATTGCGGCATAGTTACGCCAGTTATCTTAGAAATGAGTTGGGGCTTGATATAAGGGAGATACAGGAATTACTTAGGCACTCTGATATTTCTAGTACCCAGATTTATACGCATATTGAAAAAGAGGGGTTGAAGAAGAAGTTGGTGGGGCTTGGAAACTTGGGGAAGTCGGAAAAGTGAGAGTTAGGTTTTGAGGGATCTTGTGAATGTTTTTGAGTAAATTTGTGTCAAAGGATTTATTATATCCAATCTCTATCTCTACCCTTTCGTCAAAACTACGACACCGCAGGCAAAACCAGGCGTATAATAGGTTTCTAACCCTCATCCTCATACTTAGCCCGCAGTCCGGGCATGCTGGATTTTGTAATTTTCCCATGTAGAAATAGAGTATATTGGTGTTTAAAAGTTATTCGGTTAAGCGATTAACTAATATCTCGTTATTCTTCTTTGTGTGCTTCCATATCAAAACAAAATAAAGTACAAACCCATCCCTATAACCAATCCTATCGCTATGTAGATCAATGTTTTTTTAATTTCCATTATTTTTTTTCCTCCAATTCTGCAACCCTGTTTTTTAGTTCTTCTTCAACCGCCTTCCTCTCGTCTAGTTCGTTTGCGATTAGTGTTGTGATTTTTGATAGTTGATGGTTGGCGTGGATTCTCTTAAGTGCATCCCTTATCTCTTGAGTCATTTTAAATAACACCCTCCAAATCTTCCATAGTAACATCAAATCCCATTATCATATTAATACATATTCCAATAGCTTCTTCTTTGTCTTTGATTACCCAATCAACAATCTCCTCTCCACATTTCTGACATTTCATTTCTCTTCTCCTTCGTCTGTGGCTACGTTTACGAACCTAGGGTAACAATCTTGTTTTATCAATATATAATCTTCAACTGAACAATTTTTTACTAATAATGGAACTGTAATATATTCCCTGCCATAATAATCCGTTCTTATAATATGACTTGGATATGAATCTACTCTATCAAATAAATATTCATAAGATTGTTCATACGGTATTATTTTTTCTTCTTTGTTATGCGCTTCTATATTTCCAGTTAAACTTAATATTAAAATTCCCATAATAATTCCACAACCCCATGAAACAAAACAATAAAAAAATGTATCTTTATCCATCTTGTTCCACTTTTGCATGATTTGTGAACCGATTAAACTTCCCATATCTCATACACAAACAACTCGTGATTTTATTAGTTTTGCTTTTCTTAGCTTTACATTCTCCCTTATCGCTATGACTTCTCTTTGCATGTCCACACCAACAAGTTCCTTTATAGTCATTCATTTTGTTTACCTTCCCCAACATTTACGTCGCTAGGTCTACATTTATGGCATAATACAACTCCGAAAATGGTTTCTCCTCTTTCTTCATCCCAGAAATCATATTCTCCACCATAAATAACTTCCGTTCCCATATCATCCTCAAATCTTAAACCACATACCATTATTGGTCGCCCTCCAATACTAAGGTGTCCTTTAATTGTCTAGCAAACTCATCAGCACCATCTTCATAGTATTTTGGCAATAATTCATCAATTAATTCTTTTATCCTATGGGTGAAAATAAACTTTCTTCTGGTTGAGTTACATCTCATATCATTACCGCATATACAAATCTCTGGAACTACCAAGTGAGGAAACATAACATAGCATTGATTACACATAAAATAATTCCATTCACTCTTCATTTTCCACCACCTTCTGATTTCGCATGAACTGTGTCGTGTTCTTTTTTCCTTTCAATGAATAAAAGAATTATACTACATATCCCTAAAGTTATTCCCAAACTAAATAAAGAATCCGATTCTTTTGTTAGTCCAATGAATCCGAATAATATTCCTCCCATTAATATGTAAAAACTATATTTATTAAATCCCATTATTCGCTCACCCCAACGTGTATGTCGAAGTCCTCTTTAGTCACAGGGGCTAACGCTTTTTTAGTTTGTGCTGGAAGACTTGATGCTTCGGAAACCTCTTCCATAAATTCATTATGTGATTTCATTGTATCTTTAACAACCTCTTTAAAATATCATCAAAAGTTTCATTTCTTTTACCCTTAGCGTCGATAAAATCCCTTACTTTCATTGAAACTCTTATGTGGGTTGTATCTTTTGTATTAACCATGTTAATTAAACTAACAATATTAACTTTATAAACCTTCCTATTCTGGCTTATTTAGTTCGTCCATGTAAATCTCCTCGGCAGTCGTCGGTTTCTTCTTCTTAGGCTTTTTCTTTTTAGACATCCTACCACCCACCGCTCTCTTCACCTCTGCTATAAATCTTAGATTCATTTTTTCCTCCGTCGTCTGTCACTAACAAAGTGTCTTTTTTAATTCTACATTTACAATACTTAAATGTCTCCGTTCCTTTAATCTTTCTTCCAGGTTCTGTGTGCATACAACCCAAACTATTGTGTTCTTCAATGAGATGCCCACATTTACATTTCTTCTTCATTCTTTCACCTCTTTGTCTAACATCTTATTTTTAGTCCCAGTAAAATCTATTATTAAAGAATAATTGTTTTTTAAGTTCCCTTGGGATATACCTTTGAATCCAATAATTATGGGATTCCATCCTTTAGATTTTAAATATTCTCCAATTTCTTTCAATAATTCTCTATCTTCCATTATGTTTTATCCTCCGATTCGTCTAAGGTGCAATTTGTGAATATCATCTTGAATATTATATATAAAAGATACAATGCAAAAATAGAACCTAGTGCTATCATTATGAAACCTATGCTATTATGTAATTCTAAATGATTTGATAACTCACAACCACCCTTCGCCAATTCAGTAAACTTACTACAATCTTCAAATTCAAACATAGTAAAGTTGCCGAAGTAATTTGAATTAAATAATTTCATTCGTGGCTCTCCGATTTTAGTTCCCAAGCTATTTCATTTGTTAGATGTGCGTCAACTCCAGATACCTTCATAAACAAAATAAGTATAATTGCCTTTAGGATAAAAAAATCTCTTTTCTCATAGCTTAATTTTGAAAAGTTACTCCAATAACCAGTCTTATCTTTTTTATTTTCAGTCCAGAAACATCTTGATTCATCAATTATTCTCATGCGACACCTTCCCCAACGTGTATGTCGAAGTCCTCTTTAGTCACAGGGGCTAACGCTTTTTTAGTTTGTGCTGGAAGACTTGATGCTTCGGAAACCTCTTCCATAAATTCATTGTGTGATTTCCTATCCATTTTCTAATGCAATAGCAAAGTCCTTTAATTTATTTCTTTTAGCATAGTTCTTAGCTGCTGATTCCGAATTAAAATAATAAGGTGTCTCTGATTCACAATCCATTAAACACCAATAATCTGCATCTTCGTTAAACTTAGTTATTACCATTTTCTATCTCCCTAATTTTAACTTTAGATCCACAACTTGGACAACTTACCATTATCATTTCTGAATTAGTCTCCCATTCGTATTTGCATTTCTTACATTTTGCTGTTATCATAATAAGTATAATAATAATAAGTATATAAAGATATGTATACTCTAGTTAATAAATTACGCCTATGCTTTGGACTGCATCTTAAATTTTAACTTCTCACTTTCTTCTTTCTTAACTTCTTCAACCCAACTATTTTCCTTAGAATATCTACCACATGATTCTGGATTTGTTCTAAAGGCATAACACTTCATTCTTTCCTCCGCATCTTCAACTTCTTCTTTATCTATACCAAATAATTCACATAAAACTTTTGCTCCTCCATGAGCCTCCCATTCACAATGTTCTCTACAGCATCCCCATCCACAAATAATGTGTGAAATTTCATGTGCTGTATCGTAATCAGAACATCCTTTCTTTAGGAATATTGTTTTGTTTTCAATTTCTGCATGGCAATAAGTATCTTTCTTTACTTTAATTCCTAATTTTTGTCTAAATCTTTTTAGTTTGTTATTTACCATTTCGTTTATCAAGCCTTAGGCGAATCTAGTGGAAAGTGCTTCCTCCAAACCTTAGCTAATGATGATTTTATTTCTTTCATGTCTTCTACTGGAACTTTTTTATCGTGAAGTCTTGATACCCCTTCGTAAATAAAACAAGTGATTCTATCTAGTTCTGTATTCTTTTTTTTGTCGAGTATTTTATTAAGTTCCATTTTCGTAATTTAGTTCAAGTGCGAATCTTCCTTTTTTTAGAACCCTTGAAACTTCAGGCAGTAATGTTTTTAATGATGCAACCGCCATAAGATTGTCTGCGTCTACACTCGTCCCGTACTTTTGAGATAATTTATATGGAGGGTCTGTTAATATTAAGTCTACCGAATTATCTGGTAACTTTCTTAATTCCTCTACACAGTCTCCACATATTATTTTATTCTCCATCTTTATCCGTCGTATTATTTAGACAAACAGGCTCTAAAACAAAATCAGAATCATTATTAAATTTACCAAAGACACAAACAACTTTTCTTCTAACCATTCTTTTCTAAGGCCTCAGCCATTCTCTCAAATAATTTATTCTGCTCTTTAATTCCCGCGCTTAAGTCTCGCGTTGCTTGGACGTGTGACCGCATGTTCTCGGCGTGATAGTCTAGATTTTCTGCGTTCTTCTTAATAAGTTCTGCTGCATGTCCTATTTCCTTTTGGTTATTTTCTACTTGTGGAGTGTCATCTTTCCATCCCGTCTTATCTTTTGAATCGAAGAATTCGTCCGCTGTATTAATTCTCATTGGATCATCTCCCTCAAACTCATCCAGCCCTATGTCGTCCTTTCTTGATTTATCAACCCATAAAATAGCTTTATTTCCTTTCTCCTTAACAAGCATTTTCCCACCTTTTTTATTAATCCATTGTGCGAACTTATTAAATATCAATCCATAATGCTCTCTAAATATCTCAATACCATAGATCCCCGAGAAACCAAATCTATCCTTCAAATAAATAACTAGGTTGTCTATGTCTTTTAGTTGTCTGAATTTTGAATGTAGCGCGTCGTCTGAATAGTAGGAATTATTTGAGTAAATTGTTAGTGTTCCGTTCTTATTAATCCAAATTGTGCATTTATCTTTTATGAGTTTTGCGGATCCAAATGAGAGAGTTTTTAAATTCCCAACCTTCAATTCATGCTTTACTTTTGATTTTTCTAGTAGATTTTTCTCTTTGGGAAAGTGTATTTTGAAGTTAAAAGCATGGCCCCTTTTGTTAAGTTTTGTGTGAACTTGGTTTCTAGTTACCTTGGGGTTAATGTGTGAACTTCGTAAAACTTTTATTATGTATTTTCCTTGTCTCTCTATGCAGCCTAAATCCTCCAATCTCCGAAGACGATTAGCTAATGCACTTGGTTTTATCCCGAGTTTCTTCCGAATCCCTTGCTTTGTGTAATCTAGCTTAAGAAGATTTAATACTGCATCAAGTTCACTTTTCTTATTAGGGGTTGTCATAGGGTTGTTATGTGAACTTGCTTTATAAACTTTCCTATAGGTTAAGATATGAACTTCATAGGAAACAAGGGGGTCACAGTCCCCCGCCCAGGCTCTCCAGTATAACGTAGTGTCCGGATCCTTTTTTGACATAAAACCTCTTCTTCCTGTTTAGAAATATCCCACTAAAGATCTCCAATGGAACAATCCTTCCAATCTTCCCCCCTGCGTCTATTACGATCGTCATAGGATATTTTTTCAAAAGCAAATCAACCTCTTTTCTTTCCACCTTAATACCATTTAGTAAAAGTTTGTTTTTAATCATTTTGCCCCCATCTTATTTTATTTCCATTCTTCTCTATCTTTTCAATAAGTTCTATTACTGCAATATCGATAAATCTTGCAACAGAATTACAATATAGTTTATTTTTATTTTTCTCAAGAAGTTCTTTTACTCTTTTACTTGTTTCTGGACTCATTCTTTGAACCCCACTTTCTTTTTTGCTGCTTGTGGCTGTGGGGATGGCGCTGGTTTCACCTTGGTCTTTTCTAGGGATACTTTCCTCACCCCATCCTCTTCAATAACACTATATTTTAACTCCTCCCCGCTATCAACCATCTTCCCATTCTTACTAAGTTTTTCCACTAGGAGATCCGGATTATTAATAATCTTATCCTTCTCCTTTTGTTTTCTGTCTAGAAGTCTCTTTATTTTCTTTCTAAAAATATGTCCTATTCCCGCCCCTAGTAGTAGGGCTATTGTGCCAATAACTAACGCTTCTGATCCCATCTTAGGCCGCCACTACCCCGCTTGTCGCGGCGTTAGCGCATGATGTTTTAACTGCTTCTGCAATTACTCCCGCAATCTGTCCTATGTCTTGCATCATTCCTCTCATAAAATAGAGTATCAGTAGAAAACTAAAAGTAAATATTAGCATAAGCCCCGCAACCGCTATAGTGTTCTGATATAATTGCCACCATTTTATCGACTTATCCCTATAATTCCTCTTTATGAACTCCCTGGTGTTTTCTGCGGCCCAGAGCATATCTGTATGATCATATTCTAAATTTGCCTCCTTAAGGTCTGATGAAAGGCTTTTTAGTGTAAAATTAACCATCTGTTGCGTAGGGGTTAGTAGCACATAGAAAAGGTCTTTAGATACTCCTCGAGCAAATCTAGGTAACCACAAATCTCTTTTCTTACAATAAAATACTCTTAGGGGCGTTCCTGGGATAACTATTTCTTCAACATCGTCCATCCTCGAGGGTTCCATACTCTCCGTTCCCGAAACCTCTTGCCACCACCCAACTTTCTTACAATCCTTATCCTTTCCCTTTTTTGTTTTCAGATAGAATAATGTTATTATGATTCCCCCAATTATCGCGCACAAGAAGAATAATCCTAAAAAGAAATATACCTTTTCTACAATCCATGACAAATTAAAACCACTTAAAGATCCAAAAATATCACTGAGTTCCATTGGTTAGATTTATGTTTTATTCTTTATAAATCTACTTATTCGTTTACAAGAACCAAAAAAATAAAAAAAAATAAAAGGCTGTTAAGCCTTGTTTTTAACCGAAGTTTCCGCCACCAGAATCACTAGATTTTTTATTCGTAACAAAAATCTTCCAGAACACTAGAAACACTCCAATTAGTAGGATCAATATGATCGCTATCGATACAGTATTCAGTTGAGTACTAGCCCCAGACGTATACGTTACAACAGCATTTAAGGAGTTTTCTTGAATTGCTCTTGTTGTAGAATACGACTCCAATGCATAATAAGTCCAGTCTATCATAATCCAACTAAATAAATAATCATCATTCACAATCGTAAACAAACCCGTCGTTGTTCCTAATGTGTAATCAACTGCTGCGGTTAGTGTGTTTAGAACTCCGTCATTGGCCCATGTTGCACCTGTTATTACTCCATTCTTAGAATTTCCAGAACTATCATATAATATTGTGCCATTATTCTCATTTACATTATATCTAAGTGCTTCATCCAAATTATACCTACTAGGATCATTAAAATTAAACTTATATGCTTGTAAATTTATATCATCATAATAGTATGAAAAACCCAATTCATCAAATTCAGATATAGAATCTAATCCACTACTAGAAGTTAAAGATTCATTCATATCAATTCCAAACCATGTATCTCCTTGATCAGGACTTATATAGAATCCCCAAGTTTTATTAACTCCTTGTGTTTTTGTACCAGCAATTATATTTCCATTTATATTATCTTTCTTCATATCCCAAACAAAACCGAAATTCTGACTTGCAAATAGATATTTATTAGTAAATGTAATATCATCTTCTGTAATCCAAAATCCAGCCGTTGCCGACGTTGATGAATCTGTTCCAAATATCCTTCTACCACTCTCAAAAGTTATTCCTATAAATTGCCATAAGTTTGATCCGTTACCAAGACTTACCCAATTTGATCCGTTATCTTGACTCCTTAATAATCTCCCTTGTGCATTATCTCCTTGAGTAGCATATATATATCCAGTATAAGGATCAGTAGAAACTTTATGTATATGATGTCCTTTATCTGTATCAGCATTACCACTAAATTGGTCACTAGCATTATAAACTGTATTCCAAGTATATCCTCCGTCTGATGAAAGATATATATATGAACAGTTTGTTCCTGCTGGAGAACCATATTCTCCAATCAATAAGTTACCATTTTTAGCTTCAGCAAATCCCCATCTAGTAACATAAGTATATCCAGCAGAACCATTATGACATTGTAAAACATTTATTGGACTTGACCAGTTTGTATCATTACCAACACTTATACTAATGTTCGCAAAATCGTCTGTTACTATTAATGTTCCAGTTGATGTTACAAACATAGATCTTAATGTTTTTGGACTCTCATAAACAGTTGTTAAAGTATTTCCATCATCCTCATATCTGATAACGTCTAGACTATTATTAATATAATACAATAAAGAACTATTTATATTTAATATATTTGATGTTGGTATGTCTTTAGAGCTTTGATTAAGTGTATAATTTGGTAAATCTGAAAGTTGTGAATTTCTTAATATATTTGGAGAGATAAGATTTTCATACATTGTTAATTCACTTACAGATCCATTAAGATAGTTTGTAACTCCTTCTGAATTTTTACCTATAAAAAAGTTTTCATTATTATAGTTTGGTGCGTATGCAGTGTCTTGTTGAAGGTATGTTGTTTCATGCCCGTCTACAAACATTTGCATTTTTTCACCTGGTTCAGTTCTAACCGACACTATATGAAAATTAGTATCATTTACTAATGGTGTTAATGTTTTTATTTGTTTTGAAGATGTACCATTACCTATTTGAAAATCTATTGTATTATCTGTTCTTATATAAAGTCTATAACCCAGATTAGCAGTATTATTCCACATACCAAAAACCACCCTTTGAGATGATAAATCGGTTGTTTTAAATCTTACTGTAGCGGTTATGTTTTCTGGAAAATTAAGCCCAGTTGAATCAGTAGTGCTAACAAAATCTGTACTACTATTAAAATTTAGCCACGTATCATTGTTCGCCTTTACTTCAGAATAAGTAATTCCAGAACCTATAGGAGATAATGTTTCTGTTAAAGATGTCGCCGTAAAATTTAAAGAATTAGAAGATTGTGTATTAACCTCATCTAAAGAAATATTTCCCATAGATGAAAAAATTATTGCGAATATAGTCATGCCGAAAAGAACGCCTAATAATGTAAACGCTATCCCGGCGTACTCATTAATTTTTTTTTTTTTCATGTTGTAATTTATTGATTGTTATTTATAAAATTTCACCTCTCCATCTAAGGAGAATAAGGAGAACCAAAAAAATAAAAAAAATAAAAGGCTGTTAAGCCTTGTTTTTAACCGAAGTTTCCGCCACCAGAGTCACCGGATTTTTTGTTCGTAACAAAAATCTTCCAAAACACTAGAAACACTCCAATTAGTAGGATCAATATGATCGCTATCGATACAGTATTCAACTGAGTACTAGCCCCAGACGTATAAGTAGTAATTGCAACCAAAGAGTTATTCTGCACTTCCAAACTTTCGTTATATCCAGGATCAGATGCCGTCAGCCCGGAGGCAGAAGGGCCTAACTGTCCGAAGATAAATGTCATGATCATCATACCGAAAAGAACACCCAATAACGTAAACGCTATTCCAGCGTACTCACCGATCATCTTACCAGCATTCATACCTTGTTTAGCCACTTTTTTCACCTCCTTTTTGGTTCATAAAATAATTTTTCATCCTAACCAAAGTTTCCTCCGCTTGTGTCGCTGGACTTCTTGTTTGTAACAAAAATCTTCCAGAACACTAGAAACACTCCAATTAGTAGGATCAATATGATCGCTATCGATACAGTATTCAGTTGAGTGCTAGCCCCAGCCGTATAAGTAGTAATTGCAACCAAAGAGTTATTTTGCACTTGGTCGGTTGCCTTCTTAGCGTCTGTGTCCTGGGTGTAATCATAAGAAACCCAAATTGAGGGCCATGTGGTAGCGCTTGCGTTTGTGAATGTCGCCCCGCTTACTGTGAAATTCCCAACTGCTATAGAAGAATTATCGGTTGTGTTTATTGCAGAAGTTATAGTCAAACCAGTAAAGCCTATAACGCCAGAATTAGAAACAGTATAAGCAGTTTCGTTCAACCATGCTCCAGTTTCATTTATTACAGATACCGATTCTGTTCCGTTTGGAATACTGTTTGAGCCTAACTGTCCGAAGATAAAGGTCATAATCATCATACCGAAAAGAATACCCAATAACGTAAACGCTATCCCAGCATACTCACCGATCATCTTCCCAGCCTGCATCTTATCCGTTTTTGACATAGTTTAATGAATATTCCTTTGTTTATATAAGTTTTGTAAACCATGTTTACAACTTTATTTAATCCTTGAAGATCCAGATCATAACAAAAACCACAGTCGCCGCTAATATATACAAGAGTATGTCTGATTGAATTACCGGGATTCCTGTGGTGCCTTTTATTAGTGATCCTGTTATTCCAATAGACGTAATGGCGATAGAACTTACTCCGAGAGCAGAAGTCAAATCCCCCTCTCCCTTCTTATCTTCTTCTGCTTTGAATAATATCCATGCTACAATTAGAAATAATGGCCCTAGAATATATAACCAAAAAAAGTAATTACATGATGTAGGATAGACAAGAAAGTCCGCTACGCTTTCTATTGATCCGATTGGCGTACAAACCATATTATCCTCCCAATTTGTATAACAGCCAAACCGCAACTATCACCAGGATAATTAGCCATGTTAATATTAGGCTGTAAACCGTTGCTGGTATTCCTATGACTGTTAGGGGTAATTTAATTATTGCTCCGAACACTCCGAAGACTATGCTAGAGAATGTTTTTCCTACCGATACTATTCCGAATAAAACTATAGATCCAAATCCGGACTTCGGTTCTTCCGATGCAAAAACACCATACTTTTCTTCTGCGGCCTCTGTGCTTGCGTCGATACTTACGATTAATGATTCGAGGCTTTCGTTGAATCTTTGTTCGTTTCTTAATGGATCCTCAGCATCATTCTCCGATTGTGTAATTATTATGTAGCTGAATAATGAAAAGATAACTAGCGCTGCTACTAAAAACTTTCCTACGATGTTTTTAAAATCACCCATCTTTTAGCTCTTCCTGTTTTTGTTTATTTTCCATATTCCTATACTTGTTATAACTAATATCCAAACTCCAGCGCTTCCTATCCCTGTTATTGTTCCTGTTGCTAGTCCTAGAGTGACGGCCCCAATATAACTAATCGCCACCGACAACATCACTCCATTCTTTGATTCTGCAAACATTAATAATAAGGCTATCGATAAAATAAACCACATAACAAATCCTATACTTCCGAAGTTTGTTTTGTCGATTTCTGTTGTATCTGCGATCCATTCTTGGCCGTCTATTGTTATTGTTGTGAATAGTATTGTATCGCTTAAATCCGTTCCTATATCACATGAAAGCGTCCCGCTAATTGAAACAACTGTATTAGAACAAATACTATTATTTCCGAATATATCTCTTTTCTCAACATTCATAAATACATTTTTAACTTCTCCATCTGTAGAAGTAAAGCTAAACGTAACTTTATTTGTCGTAGAATTATATCTTGGCGGCGAATTATATAAAATTCCTACCTCATCGTCATAATTAAATATTGCAGATATATCAGAGAGAGCATTTAATGTAATTACACATTCTCCAATAGTAAAGTCTTGACAAAATGCGATTATGTTTGTGAAACTTCCAAGAATTTCTCCATCCTTCATTACGATAATGTTATAAATCGCATCATTACGAACTAGATGGAGAACAGTTTGCCCATTACTATCGGTCTTTGGCAGCTCAACAGTTTTAAAAGTATTCTCGGAGATATATTGTCTCTCAACAAAAATTAAAGCGTCTTCAACTGGCAAGAAATCTTCTCCGTTAAAAGTTAATTGGAATTCTGTAGAATCAGAAGAATTTAAATCAAATAGACCTATGTTTTGTATCTCAGTATCATTGTTTAATACAAGGCCAACAATATTATAATATTCATTTGCATAACCAGAAGATTCATATCTTATAATTGAATCAAGAAGATAATTAGAGCCTGTCGTAAAATTTATATTTAAACAAATCTCTGTCGGATTAATATTTGTATAAATATTTGAAAGATTTAATATTGTGCTACTTCTGTCTTCTGTAAGAATATTCACAGCAATTTCTATAGTTCCATTTGATATAGTAGTTTGTAGTTCCTCGTCTATTTGGGTTAGGCTCATAATTTTATTTGTGAAGACCGAGCAATTATCTATCTCAAAATTTAAAATTGTTTGGTTATTTGTAGATGAATTTTGAGACCATCCTGTTGCCGAAAGTTCCCAGTGAAATGATACGTTTGTGTCTGCTGAAACTGATGGGATTATTATATCCCTAGATAGTATAAGTGTATTGCCAGTATCAATAAAAGAAATTCCATATTCTGTTTCATTATAAATTAATTTCACATCTAGCGATGATAAAAAGTCTATACTTTCATAAGTAATATTCATCGTGAACATTTCGGTTGCCCCCTCTATTGTTTGATTGTTGAATGTTTGGGAGTTTTCTATAAATCCTTCATTGTTAAAAATTAAATTAAAATATTCTAAGATTCCTGCTGTATCTGAATGAAATATGAATGGCACTAGGTAGTATCCTGCTGTTGCTGTTGCTGTTGAGATATAGTTATTTATTGTTGTTGCTAGATCTAAAGTCTTTTGTGGTGAATTTGTTGAATTTAATTTTTCTGTATAATTCCATGTTTGTGTATCATTTATTAATAATAATGAACTTGTTGGAAATAATGGTGATTCTAAAAAAGTTATATTAAATGTCCATTCTGATGTAAAAGAATGAATAGACCACTCTCCTGTATTATTATTATATATATAAGAATTTCCTAAAAGATTTATAGTATTATCTCCCATCACATTTATTCTTCCTGAACTAATATCATCTCTTTCAACTGTTATGTATACATCTTCATTTATAACAGTATTTGCAAAATCACATGTATATATATTTGTATTTGATGTAGATATATCTTCTGCTAGTCCTAAATTACAATCAACTAGAATAAAATTTGTTGTTGTAGAATAAATTTTTATTGATACATTTCCAGAAGTATATACTGCTGTTTTCCATATTTGTATTCCTATTTTATCTACAGTCAAATTAATTATACTGAAATTTCCTTGTATTGCTTTTGTGATATTAAAACATCCTATTCCTAAACATTCTGCTAAAGTTCCTTCGGAAAATCCAGATCCATCAAAATAATTAGTATAATTTATGAATTCATATCCACTTAAATTCATAAACCCGCTAGTGGTAATTCTATTTTCTGGTACACTCAACCAACGAGTAAAATTCTCGTTTCCTATAAAAGTAATATTCTCAGCAGTCAAACTATTATTAAAGGCATCTGTAGACCAAGCACTACTAAAACTAATCATAAATATTCCTAAGAGTAAAAACATTAATATTTTTTTCATTTTAAAAATTACTTAAGTCCCTCCTTTTTTTCTTTACTTTTATGTAGGTAGCTAACATTATTAACATTCCGATAGGTGGGATTATTATTGGGAGGTTAATAACAAAAGAGGCTCCCTCTGATAGTGTGTCGCTGTATATGGCTAGTAATTCTGGGGTACTGTTTATATAACTCACAAACCCAGAACTTACCGCAGAGGCTATCGCTTCCGCAATTATTAGAAATGCTATATCGACTAAGATCCACATCCTTCCTATCTCTGCTGAAAAGTATCCTACTAACATCATTAAAATAACCATCCCTAACATTACTCCCATACTTATTATCTGGGGCATCGTTGTCGAGGCTGTTTCTAATCCTGGTTTTAATGTTTGATTATAAACCTCTTGGAATGATTGGTTACCTATTGCGAAGTCCCCTATGCTGGATAATGATTCGTCGGCTAAGCTTGCCGTCCATGTTGTAACTCCTAATATTCCCATAACTATAAGGCATGTAAAAATTAAAACAATCAACGTCACCATCGTAACCCCTTTTTTATTCGCTACCATGCTTTTCTACCTCCTCTTGAGTTGCGTTGATTATATCTTTTTCAACTTCTTCCCAAAATCTATGTTTAACTATCAAGTTTGTCACCTTCTCCGTAGATACTCTTTCTTTTGATTTTCCGTTTCTAAGCCTGGCATCTTTTATTTTTTCTACCTTGTTAAAAAAGTTTGTCCCTAGTCTTGCGGCGTGGCTTTGTGTTTTTTTCTTATCCATCATAACTCCTTCAACAAGGCTTTCCCTCCCTCTAGGATTTTCTTGTTGAGTATAATATCTTTCCATACATTCCAGATTATTAATACTATTGCAGTCACACTCACTCCGTATCCTAGGACTGTTAAGAATATATATGTGTTAGTAAAGAGGTTTTTCATGCCTTCAAATTGAATATAATTATTAATCATTCCTGTTAGGATTGTTATGAAGGTTAGAAGAAGTCCGTAGCTGAACCAGATTGCGAATATTTTTACGTATTTTGTTTTTGTTACTTTGGTTATTATTGGGCCGTCGTCTGTCATTTCTCCTAGGTTCTGATATGGTGTTATAATTGCTACATATAATCCCATCCCCAGAAATATCATAATAAAAATTAGAATAATAATATACATTATAGATTCCCCTGTTTCTATAAAGCTTCCAGATTTTGTTATTTGAATACAAAGATCTTCATATTTCGGAGGATCTGCCCCGTTCTTATCTCCTATAACTCCGTAAGAGATCTTTCCTTCTTGTGAGCTGTCTGGAAGAGTGAAGTTAAAATTTATTCCCGTCTTCTCCATTACTTCATTTAAAAAAATCGTTCCGTTGGGATATGTTATTGATGTGATATTGACGTAAGAGCATGATGGACATTTTTGTGTTAATTGAATACTTGTGTCTTGTTTAAATACTCCTAAGCAATCTTCCGCAGCACCTTCCGCAGCACCAAAGCTAATTAAAAATATCCCCAGTAGCAAAATTGTCAATATTTTTTTTATCATCCTTCAGGTAAAATCCCTAATTTTAATTGATAAACTTGTTCATCTTGTTGGTATGAAAAGGCAACATAACCATAATCATTTAATGAATTAATCATTTGCTGATTCATAAATAAAGTTGCATCATTTACTCCTTGATTATATCCTTCTACATAAGATTTTTGTGTTATCTTATTATATCCATAAACTCCTATACATCCAAGTATTATTAAACTCAAGATTATTATAGCTATTATTTTTTTATCCATTTTAATATTATAAACAACTCCCTAATGTAATGCAAGAATCACTACAATTATATTGAATGCAACCACCAACAATTAAGTTTTTCCCAATTGTCAAATTTCCTCCAACAATTAAATCTTCTGTAATATTTGTATCTCCATAAACTTTAAATTTATTGTCTGATGTTGTTCCGCCGATGATGACGTTGCCATTACCTAAAATTGTTAGATAGTAACTGCCATTTGTTCCCAATGTAAGTTTAGCATCTCTTCGATTCAAAAAAGTAATATCTTCATTGCTAGCTGATGAACTTCCAAGATACCAAAGTTGTTGGTCGGGGTCGCCGTTGCCATCTGATTCATAACCTGTAATAACTACATTAGATTTATTATTGTCAGCAGGATTTTGAATAATTATTTGTCCTGCTGAATGAGATCCAACTGTTCCCGACATACCTGCTCTAATCTGAAATGCGGAATCTGAAGAAGTTGTTCCTATTCCTACATTCCCTATAACGTCTAAATTTCCGTTCACGTTTGTGTTTTTTAATAAATCAATTTCATTAGAAGCAGTCATACATAAATTCCCAGTTGCTTCATCAAGATGTATATCTCCTTGTTGACCAAAATCTTCATTCATAAATGCCATTGACGCTTCTGATTCAACTCCTCTAACAAAAAAACCATTCCTTATAAGTCCCGTAAATGTATCATTACCAAATTGGTCTTTTGAATGTAAAGACATCTCAACAAAATTAGTAACGGGAAATCCAAATTGAACTCTATCAAGTCTAAATCCCCAAAACTCTGCTACGTTTGGATTTGTTAAATGTAATCCTCTTGTTGTTGCGACTGCGTCGAATAACCATTGGCTTCCAGTTTCACCGAATGCTGTTCTTGATAAAGATAATTGTGGTCCTTCTCTCCCTCTTATAAATAACTGACTTGCACTCTCATCCCAACGAAATTCATCACCAATCCTCGTCGCTAAAAATTGAATATCGCTTAATGCTTTTGGACTTATGATAGAGGCTACCTTCTGCCAGAATGTATTATCATCAACATATTTTTTAGTTGCTGCATCTTGATTGGCTGTTGGGTCAAGAACATTAAATATTTTATTAGAATTCATGTCTAAATATCCAGTTATTTCTGTGTTCCCAATATTATCAACAAAAAAAACAGCAGTATCATCCGCTGCGTTCCAAATACTAAAGTAGCCTGCTCCAAATATATCTCCAAGAACAACATCCACGTCTCCTGTAGTTCCTTTTAATCTTATTGCATCAATAGAATCAGGGTTCTGCTCAGATACAATATCTCCAAACTCAAACGAAACATCACCATCAACATCCAAATTTTCTACATCAGTTAAATTATATCCGCCAAAAGCCCAATCCCCAGTCATGGGAGTAGTCCCGTCACGCCTAACCAGATTTGATAAGTCTTGTGTTGCTCCGAATCCTCCCCCCCCCTCACGTATGTCTAGAAATTCACCAGTCCAGTCAGTTGCGTCTCTTTTCCCGCAATAAACAAAAGTCCTAACTCCTGAAAATTCATAGAATTCTGGCAAAGTTAAAGATAATGGATCTGCTTCAATGTCTAAACAATTAGCTAAGTTTGCAAAAGTTGTTCCATCTTCTGCGGCTAAGAAATGTAATTCTGTTGAATCGATGCCATTTTGGAAACCAGTAAAGAAAAATAAATATCTCCTCAAAGTTACTGGAGAACCAGAACATGGAACTAAATCTGTTCCATTATCGCAATGCGTAAAATTAGCACCAGTTAAATTAGATTCAGTCCAATTTCCTCCAGAATGATAAATAAATTCAACCCCGTCAGTTGAACTATTTTGTTCTGTTGCAGTTACTGGAGAATTTGAGAAAACATATCTTCCAGAAGTTTGAGAATAAGTTGGATATGTTTCTGTTGTTATTCCAACCCCGATAAGTATTTCTAAATTATGAATTAATAAATTTGAGAACCTCAAACTAGCAGTTTCAGCAGCCATTGTCTCCAAACCAATTGGGATCTCAACACTTCCGTCGTGAGCAAACACTCTAAATAATCCTAAAGAAGAACTTGATTGTTCAGCATTTTGTATAATCGTCATTGATATTGGAGTTGGGATACAGGCTTCTGTGAGTAAATAAACCGAATCTTGATCATCAACTGCTGTGAAATTTGTAGCACTCAAATTACAATATATATTTGTATTATTATTCAAATGTATTCTAGCAATAAATGCAGGATAGGAACAATTTAATGAATCAGCTATGCAACTTATATTAATTAATCCAGAACTAAGTATTTCTTCTGCCCATATCATTCCTGATCCAAGCCCCCCATCAATTGGTTGCCCAAAATAATAATTCCAATCTCCTTCGACGGACATGTTCCCATTAATTGTTAAATTATCCCCAAAATATACTTCTCCAGTCCCAGTATGAATTGCATAAGTTGAGTTACTACCAGTTATTATATTTTCTAATTTTATTCCGTATGAGTTATTAATTTCTGCACCCATGTCTGCTGGAGCATAATAATAACCAATAGCATCTGTTGCTTGTCCTATCATCATGGGAGAAAAAGCAATTCCTATAAATTCATCAATCGTTATCCCCAAGGAGCTTGGATTTACTAATCCCAATCTTAATCTCGATGAAATAATACTTCTGACAGTATCTCCACCAGCTAAATTTTCTGTACTTGCTTGACCACCTAAATCAAATCCTATAAAACTTCCACCAGTTGTTATGGGTTTCCATAATAAAGCACTACCTATTAAAATAAAATCTTTTTCTGTATTTGTTGTTGTTGCGACAGATATTACTTTTTTCGTCGTTGCATCTGGTACAATTTTTAATTTTATATCTGAATCTGGAGCCGTGCCTATTCCAACTTCACCATCAACTCTTAGATCTCCTGTTATATTACACCCAGTTAACCTACACCAAAGAGAATCTACCCAACTTTCGATTATATTAAGGTATCCTTCATTGTTTGATAACTGCGTTGAGTTTACGTTTCCTAATGATCCTATGTTTGTTATCCAGAAATCGGAAGCGTTGACATGATGCGCCGAATCATTCAAATAAGCATTATACCATATACTCGACGAATCATTATATAATAATACCTGTGCTTCTATTGGATTTGCTATGTTCACGTCGTCTAAATTATTAAGCTCATTTGTCTCAAAGTTGAATAATGTTTTGTCAGTAAAGTCAAAAGCATTAACAAAATTTATACTTATAATTAGCATAAATAAAAATAATATTCTCTTTTTCATGTTAAATACAAGTTCTTACGTTTAATAAAATTACCTATTTCCGAAAAGTTTGGCCATTGGGCCTATCTTGTTTGGATGTTGTTGTGGTGGTGCTATTGGATTCCCAAATTGGCTTATAACTCTTGATTGGTTTATTTCCATCATCGTCTTCCCTCCTATAGATCTTCTGTATGATGATTCTATTACGTGGAGCGTTGTCGTCACTATTAATCTAAATTTTGTTTTCTTAAAATATGTATTCATCCCTATCTTTTCGTAATTGCATAACAAAAATAAAACTAAATCTTCTCCTATGTCCGCCATTATTTCGTAAATTCTCTCTGATGTGTAGTAGGATAGGATTGTGTTTTTGTCGATATATTTTGTGATTATTTCCATAATGGACGTTACTCCAAAATCGTTAAATGTTATTAGGTCTTTGTTTGTTTGCTTTTTCCAAACTATATCTCCGTTCTTGTCGGTTCCTTGAAAATCCCCCCTATAAAAATGTTCTAGCTTTTCCAACATTTCATCGGTATTTAGTTGATGGTGTAGAAAGTTGTCGTCTTTTTTGCTGTTAGTTACCCCGCTTAATGCTCCGGATAGTTCGGCGTTTCTTGCCTCTGCTTTTCTTGTTCTATTTACTAACTCACTAATATCATCAGAATTTATTTCATCATTAAAATCTTCTTCTTCCATTTATCTTTTTCTCCTCTTTGCTGCTAATACCCTTCTACCTTTGGCTAAGTTTTTAAGCATTTGTTCTCTTCTTGATTCTGTTATTTTAGGTCTTCTCCTTGCTGATTGCCTTGTGGGGAGCCTTCTAAGCGACTTTATAGAGACTGTTGGTCTAATACTACCCCTCTTTTTTACCCTTCTAGGCTCGGAGTTTTTCATGGTCTTAACTCTCTTAACCGGTTTTCTAGTTATTTGTTTAATCCTTTTTCTAACCCCGATTTTTAATTTTTCCTGACGAGTGTCTAGTAGGTGTTTACTTTTCTCTATTATTTTTCCTTTTGGAAGTGGCCTTCGTTTTCCTTTGATTATTCTATGTGTTCTAAACTTTTTGGCTGTTCTCTTTGCATATCCCTTCGGAACTTTGAGTCTTAGCCTTTTGGGTTTTCCCTTAGTTTTCTTTATACTTGATGTTCTTGCCAATGAAGTATCGGCAATAAAATTCCTCAAATCTTTAGCGGCCTGTTTGGTTAAGGGGACTCGAGAAACCTTGATTAGTTTTGGTCTTTTTTGTCCCTTTCTTGTTTTTAGTGGTCTTGCTAGAACTTTATAGGCTTGCTTTTTCTTTCTTCTTTTTGTTGGTTTTCTCTTCTTTATTCTTAGTCTTGGTGGGACTATTGGTGGGACTACTGGGGGTTTAGGAGGAACCCTAGGAGGTCTTTTTGGTGGACGTGCTGGTGGACGTTTTGGAACCCTAGGCGGTCTTTTTGGTGGACGTGCTGGTGGACGTTTTGGAACCCTAGGCGGTCTTTTTGGTGGACGTGTTGGTGGACGTTTTGGAACCCTAGGCGGTCTTTTTGGTGGACGTGCTGGTGGACGTTTTGGAACCCTAGGCGGTCTTTTTGGTGGACGTGTTGGTAATCTTTTTGGTAACCTAGCTCTCGGTCTTGGCCCCTTTCTTCTTCCTATCAATGGATTAAATCCAGTTTCTTTTTTAAATAATTTTTTCAATTGAGTTGTTTCTTTTTTTGAAAGTTTAGTCTTTTTTAATTTGCTCTCTAGTTGTAATAATGCTTTTGGCTTTTTCTTTGATTTTAAGAAAAAGTCTTTTATTTCTAAACCCTCTAAATTCTTAATAGAACTTTTAACCTTAACACTTTTAGATCCCTTTAATCTTTTTATGTTAGTCTTTTTCAATTTGCTTAAATCAGCTTTTTTAATTTTAAATTTTAGAACCACTCCCCCTCCATCAATAGCAAAGTTTTCTGCTTTTCTTATGCTAGTGGTTATAAAACTCCCAGGCTTTAATCCAGACGACGCTATTTTATTTGCATTTGAAAAAGACGTTCCATGAAAAACAGTTATCTCATCTTTCGAAACTCCGGTTCTTTTAATGGAAGATGTCTTAGATTTTTTAATCAATTGTGATAATTTTTTTGATGGCTTAACAACTTTAACTTGAACAATACTAACTCTCTTCCCATTAATTAAAGTTACTCCAACTTTTTTAACCTTCTTTATAATTTCTCCTGGGGCTAATGTGATCTCTGGCTCTTTTGTTAATGCTCCAATAGGTTTAAACCGGCCTGTCTTCTTGCTTTGGAAATTTAATAATCTCGTCGCCTGGGATTTGGTTAATGTTTTTCCTCCCTTTAATGCTTTCTCAACATCTTTTAAATTTTTAGGAAACTTCGCAACCTTAACATTTTCAAAAACTAAAATCTGTGGTTTGCTAGATCTAAAAGTTACATCTCCACTTAATACATCTAAAAGCGATGCGTCCTTTTGCTTTGTTCCTAGCCTTGAAGGCCTGAATCTTCCTTTTGGATCTGCGAAAAAAGAACGCTCTAAAATTGGAACTTCTTTTTGAAGTCTGATTAACTGTTGTTTTGTTATTCTTCCTTGATCGAATTTTTTTAATAATCTTTTTATCTCTGGTCTAAAATTAGCTTCTCCGGGGATCGGTTTTCTTACAACTCTTTTAGTCTTAATTAAATTAACTAACCTATCTGCCTGCGCCGATACTGCCGTTACTTTCTTTCCTGCAAGTCTGGCCTGTTTTGTTAGAGGCTCTGCTATCTTTTTAACTGGGCCTCCGACTCTAAGTGTCGTCTCCCCGGCAGTAGTTTTAATATTAATCTTCCCTTTTCTTATTCCTCTAAATTTTGGATTAAGTTTTGTCGCAGCCCTACTAGATACTTTTCCTGTAATTCTTAAGGTAGTACCTGTCCCTTTTAAAAATACAATCTCCCCTCCTATTTTCCCTAATGCTTCTGTTGGGCTAATTCTTATTAGCTGTCCAAAGTCTTCCCCACCTTTTTTTATGGCCGAAGGTATTTCTAGAAGTAGTGATGGGTCTTTCCTAATCTCAAGTAGTGTCTTCGGAAGGGCCACAAGCGCAACCACCCCCGCAACAACTGTCGTACCTACAGTTAGCCCCAAAAGTTCTAATTCATTTCTTAGATTCTTTTGCTGTGTTCTTATGCTCTTTGTTGATCGAACCTTTTGTAAATCTTCTAGTTTCTTTATTGTTTTATCTATGAATTTTTTTGGTGCTGTTACTGGTTGAACTTCTAATTCTACAACCCTTCCGGTTATAGTCCTCATCTCTTTAAGTTCTCTTTCCTTAAACTTTTCTGTTTGTGGGAAGCTTTGACCCGTTGGGGTTCTTTCTAAAATTCTTCCATTTGAATATCTAAAAATATAATCTTGCATTCTTCCACCGCCCACATCTATCGCTCTTGTAAATGTTCCCGCCCCTGTCTTCGGAGTATTTGGTGGAATTGCTCTTGTTCTAAAATCTATTATCGGTTTTTTTGTTTTTCTTATTCTTTTTCTTTTTTGTATTGCTAAAACTTTTTCTTGTTGGGTTTTTGCTATTGCTTTTTGTCGTATTGCTTCTTTCACCGCCTTAGCCTCCGCGGCTGTCTTTGCTTGAGCCGCTGCTTTCGCCTTAGCCTCCGCCGCCTTTCTAACTTGTTCTACTTCGAAGTCTGCACGGGTTGGACCTACTTTTCTTCTGCCTCTAGGTATACTTCTTCCGGTTCTTCTAAATTCTTCTACATCTGTCCCTGGTCTTACTGGGCCTACGAAAACTTTTGGTGCTGGTTCTCTAGTAACGCCTGGTTGTAAGGGTCCGATAAAATCATGAGGAACCGTCTTCTTCTTTGCCATTATTTATCAACCTCCTTAATAGTTTCCCCTGTCTTTCTAAAATGATCTTCGTCGTATTCTAATGGTATTGGTCCTTGGTATAATCTTTCTTTGTTTCCCAAATTGTCAACCTCCTCTAAATCTATTTTCCAATTTGTATTATTTTCCTTGTTACTGTCTATATTATAGGAATATCCGACAACAATAAGGCAACCAATAAATACACCAATGCTCAGAAAAAATATCGTGTTATTTTTCATGTTTCTAATATGTTTTTTAGCTTTAAATAATTAACTAAAACAATCTAAATCTTCCATGTAAGGAATATTTTTATATTCTTCGTTATAATATGATAGCTCGTCTATAAAATCATTAATTACATCATTATCCCTATTGGATATCTCGCACCACTCAATATCATTTTTTTTATAAGCATTTTCCCATTCTTGATTAACGAATGATATTGTGTAGAGTGATGTTATGTTTAAAAATAAAGATAATGCTAACGCAACAGATAGTATTATGATCCATGTTTTATTTTCCATTATTATAAGTGAAGGTTTTTAGTTAACGCTTGGTTTATTTGAGTCATCCGGAACCGGATGAAACAACAGTCCTACCTGCAACCAATAGGAAAGCCATTACCTCATCCCTACCTCGTTTACAATAACCTAACCTTTATAAGTTTTGCTTTTCTAGTTATTGTATGCCAAAAAAAGACGAAGCGGATTATGTTGTTTCTGAAACTGGGAATTGGAATGTTGCCGATCAATATACTAAGAATAAAATCATGCGCCCCCTTAACCGTTGTGACTATTACGAGGATATAGCATATTTTGGTTATGAATCCATCGTTGACGAACTTGGGAATTATCAGGTTCCTCCTAATGATCTTGTTAAAATAAAAGCTACAAAGAGGCTTATTATGGAACTAATTAGGGTTATTGATAATTCTAAGTTTGCTCTCAAAAAGGGGAAGACTAGGAAGACGGCGCTTGATTACAAAGAGAATCTTAAAAAATTACATTCGGTTCTTCCAAACCTTATTCATATATCCAGGAACAGAGTGGCCGGCACATCCTCAGTCTCAATAAAAAATTTTACTCTATTCGAGGAAATTCTAAATAAAATATCTGAAATAAAATCTAAGATTAATGAACCCTTAAACGCAAATCATCTTATTTTTGTTGATAAAGAAGAATTTGATCCTAGGAAATTCAAGCAAACTAAAAAAGATCGAATGATCAACCAGGGATAATATGGATAGTAAAGTTGTCTGGAGTATTAAGGAATTTTGTGATGTGTTGAGAAGAAGGCAGCTTAATAAATTTGATTGTAACCTTGGGGTTTCTGGCCGGCGTGGGGATGGGAAAACACAAGTCAAGGGTAATAAGGTTTTAATGAGTGATGGTAAATGGAAGAATGTTGAGGATATAAAAATTGGAGACGAGGTTATTTCTCCTCAGGAGGATGGAGTAATTACTTATGAGAGAGTTATCCATATTCATTCTAGGTTTGAAGATGAAATTTATGATATATGCGAAGCTACTAGACAAAAAAGATTATTATATTCCTGTGCATGGAACCATGAGATCCCACTCTATAGAGTATCTTCAAAAAGAATTAGAGAGGATGGGAAAATAACAAATAAGAGAACATTTGGAAATAAATTATGTCTTAAAAATGCTAGGCAGCTTTCAAAACATTATACCGCTAGTTCTCATTATACTGGTTTTACCTGCCCATCGATGAAATTTAGAAATAGTATTGATATTGATATTGAACCTTATTGTTTAGGTGTTTTTTTAGGAGATGGATCATTTACAGATTCACTTAATATTGTATCTGAAGATTTAGAAATTATAAAAGAAATTTCAAAAAAATATCCAATAATGAATATTCATGAGAAAAAAAATAATTCTGCTAAGATGTATAGATTTTCAATAAAAGGAGAATTTTCTAATCAATTAATTAATTTAGGTCTTAGATATAAAAAAAGTGGAACAAAATTTATTCCTGAAT
>SDBT01003271.1_pt1 | contig 28150 bp, 39 predicted proteins | sample 2277101 | NCBI WGS metagenome assembly SDBT01 (sample SAMN10404973, study PRJNA504765) | marine sediment metagenome | isolation source: marine sediment core GS10_PC15, 103 cmbsf | place: Arctic Ocean: Southern Knipovich Ridge | collected 2010 | reverse complement strand
TCCCACCCCCCGCACTAATGAGGAACTCGCCGAAGTTAGCAATTTAGTAAAAGTCGAAATTTGGATTCTGCAAAGAGGAAATCGAGAATCTACAATTGAACAAATTGTTTTCGAAGTTCCTCTGTTTTTTCAGAATGCTGTGCTAAGTGTGCCTGGAACACGATTGGTTTTTATGGGTTACCGTTGTAGTTCTTGGATTAGCTTTGGTGCTACACGTGCCATTTAAGAGAATTTTGATGGTGAAGCCTTCTGGAAGGAAAGGCTTGAGTTTTGCTTTTGATTTGATACCTACTGGTTTGGAGTACATTGCGGCGTATATCGAGGACATTGTTGATGAAGTTCATATTGTTGATATGGAGATGGACCACAGAAAATTCCAAGACATCATCAACCTGTACGGTCCAGACTTGGTGGGGATTTCATTATCCGCAACCGAACATAACGAATGTCTACGTCTCGCGAAGATTGCAAAGAAAAACGGTGTTACCACGGTTATTGGCGGGTATCATCCGACAAGTGTTCCTGATTTGATGCTTTCCTACCCGCAAATCGACATGGTTATTCACGGTGAAGGAGAGCTTACTATGAGGGAACTTGTGGAGAAGGGCACTCCTGAGAATGTTCTTGGCGTCTCTCACAAGAAGAACGGAATATTAATCCACAATGAAGATAGACCAAGAATTGAAAACTTGGATATTCTTCCCTTTCCTGCACGCCGTTTGAGACAATACTCGTACAAGAGTCAAAACCGCACAACGGATTGCGACGTGATAGTTATGTCTAGGGGCTGCAATGGATTTTGCAGCTTTTGCTGCGAACCGACTATGAACTATGGCTGTTTGAGATGTCGATCACCAGAAAATGTTATGAAAGAGATTCTGGAGATGACAGAATACCACCAAAGAAAACATCTAAGCGTCATCTTCGCCGATCCCAACTTTATGGGTAACCCAAGTGGAGTCGACCGCCTTTGCGATTTGTTGATGGAACACGATCTGAGCATAGATTTTTGCGCCCTAGTTAGAGCAGACGCGATGGCAAAATATCCCGAGATCGTGAAGAAGATGTGCAGAGCAGGCATCCTCAAATTTGAGATGGGTATAGAAAGCCCAAACTCCAAGGATTTGAAATCAACCAAAAAGGGCATCACCAATAGACTTCACGGGAAAGCCGTTCGGAATATACGTGAAAACGGCGGTAGAGCAGGCGGTACATTCGTGATAGGTCTCCCAGATCAAACGGCAGAAGAAATCAAAGCTTTTCCAACCTACGCAAAAGAGATTGGTTTAACGGCTGCTGCTTTCGGCATTGCAACGCCTTTTCCTGGGACCGAATTCTACAAGGAACTTGATAAACAAGGATTGATCTTCGAGACAAACTGGGACAATTTTGACGAGATGCATTCCGTCTATAAAACTAAGAATCTATCAAAAGAGAAGGTTGAAGAGTTGGCAACCTATTGCATGGCAAAGTTCTGGAATCTTGACACGTTCATCGATCAGGAGATGGTCTCCCAGAAAAGAACCCTGAAAAAAAAGACACTAGTAGATTTCACTCGTGAAAGAACACTGAATCTAAGTTTCATGGCAAATAACGGAAATGAATTACAGAAGGACAACTTTGGTCAGCACATAAAGACGTTTCTTGAGGCTTACGTAGACCCTCGCGTGGAAACGTATACTAGAACGGTGGGGGTCCATGAAGTTTTAGAGATGACGAGGCTCCTCCGAGTAATTGGCTCTCAAAAGATTCAATGCACATTAAGCCTCAACGACACTACTGTTAGTTTTGTGTTCAAGACAACTAGCAAGACTGTTGAGTACATACGAGTTATTCGCGGAAGGCAGGATGGTTCGACAATAAACCTCGATGTGGATCTGAAGTGCATAGCCGAACCAAGCTATTCGAATCTGCTAAAGATACCTGCCGTTCTATTCTCACATAATTTGAGCATCAAGAAACTATGGAACACTTTCAAGCTTTTTGTCGCAATAGGAACAGAAGCCCTGGCATCGAATCTACAAACCCCGCGCCCTCAAAACTGAATGTAGAAGTAGCCCGGGAGAGATTCGAACCCTCGCCAAGCATACTCTGAACATATTTTTACTGGTAAATTAGGGTTCGAACCCCACTCCCCGCACCAAAAAATAATCGCTCTCAAAAATAATAACGGACAAATTGAGATGCTAGCATATTAGGAGACTAATAACAGTGCTATGTTGAAAACAGTCTTTTTCTGGAAAAACCAAGCACACAAAATAATGGCTTACCACTGAGCAGTTGTTACAGTAAATCAAAATTGTGTGCCCCAAAAAACTTGTTTTCCACAAGCTCACTGAACATCACGAAGAGCCTAACCCCCATCAAATGCGCTTTCTGTAACCGAAAGCAAATAAAGTAGAACCTTTTCTAATTGCTGAAGAGTAAAGAGAATGTGATTACATGGAAAAAATTAGAGTTGGCATAGTTGGCGTAGGAAACTGTTTCGCTGGTCTCGCTCAAGGAATCGAATACTACAAGCGAAACAAAACCCAGAAATTAGGATTAATGCACAAGAAAATAGGCGGATACGGAATAGACGACATAGAATTTGTTTGCGCCTTCGACGTCGGAGAAAACAAAGTAGGCAAACCCCTAAACGAAGCCATCTTCTCAGACCCAAACTACGTAGATTGGGTTGACAGCGCCTCAGGATGCACCACAAGAAAAGTGAAAGAAAGCCCAACTCTTGACGGCGTAGGCATCTACGTAGTAAGCATGATTAAACCAATCAAACAAACAAAAACCACACAAGAACTCGAAAAAGAAGCAATCGAAGAAATAGAAACCACAAAAACACAAATCATAATCAACTATCTTCCTGTGGGCAGCCAGAAAGCCACAGAATTCTGGGCAAACATCGCCCTCAAAACAGGCTGCGCATTCATCAACTGTATCCCCGTCTTCATCGCGTCCAATGAAGGCTGGCTCAAAAAGTTTGAAAATGCAGGGCTTCCAATTGTAGGAGACGACGTCAAAGGAGTAATCGGAGCAACAATAACCCACAGAACACTAGCCAAACTTTGCGTAGACCGAGGAGCATCAATAGACCGAACCTACCAAATCAATGTTGGCGGAAACACAGACTTCGCTAACATGCTTGAACGGGAGCGGCTGGAAAGCAAAAAAATCTCCAAAACAGAATCCGTACAAAGCCAAATACCCGAAAAACAGCGATTGAATGACAAGGACATCTACATTGGACCAAGTGACTTTATCCCCTTCCTAGGCAACACCAAACTAGCCTTCATCAGAATAGAAGGAAGAATGTTCGCAAACATCCCCTACAACATGGAAATCCGACTAGACGTAGACGACAAAGCCAACTCCGGCGGAGTAGCAATCGACGCAATAAGATGCGCACAACTAGCCCTAGACAAAAAAGTCAGCGGCAACCTAACGTACACTTCTGCTTATCTAATGAAGCACCCCCTCGAACAAATGGGCGACGAAGAAGCCAGAGAAAAACTGGACGCATGGATTTCTGACCTAGAAAAATAGCGGGAACAGCAAGCTTGCCAAGCAAGTCCCGTCCCCTCCTCATTTCTTGCGGCATCTTACGGAAAGAAATCGAAAAACTAATAGAAGAACAGTCGCTTGACGTTGAAGCCTACTTCTTGGATGCGGGTCTCCACGTAGTTTACGCTGAGCTAGAGAAAGAACTGACATCCGTCCTCGAAGAATCAACAGAACATGCGCCTAACGGAATAATAGTTGTTTATGGTGACCTGTGCCATCCAAGAATCAAAAAAATCGTCAAAAAATACAGCAACGCCATCAAAGTTGATGCCCTGAACTGCATCGACTGCCTGCTTGGCGGACACAAAAAACTTTTACAAGCCGACCCAAAATGCGAGCACTTCTACCTTTCTCCCGGCTGGATGCCTTCAAACCTGAAGAAAAATGCACGGTTTCGCGAAATATTCGATTGGAACATGGAAGACGTAACGGAAATGTTTGAGGACCTCACAGGAGTCATCATAATCGACTCTCTAGACAATCTAGACGAGCTCAAGAGTGACATAGAAGAATTCAGCCAACATACAGGACTTCAAGTAAAAAACAGGAAAACGGTGGGACTAGACGGACTAAAAGCAGTCATCGATGAAGCCATCAAAAAGCTTCAGAACAAGCCTAAACAATCGTAGCCTCTTCAGATTGTCAGAGAATGTTTACGGTATTTGAACAGCCCCGGAAAAATGTAGTAAGTAGACCCCTTTATCGCGTAACCAAGAGCCTTGGGTATATCATACCCGTCACTCACTCTATTTATGGTTCTCGTGAAAACTCCAGCGTATGGTTCATATGAAATTCTTCCGAACCTCGTCATTAACCTAGACATTTTTTGATCCTCAGACACTCCCAGCTCCGAATCGTATGGTCCATATCCGTTCTTAGCCATTTGGGATGCAACATCATGCAACAACGTTATACTACATCCGGGAACGCTGGCTCCCATCACTGGGATTCCCAAAATTTTTATTGTGGGAAGCTTGAGTGAAAACCACGTCAAAACGTTTGCTCCCATGATTCCAAATCTTCTTCCCAGCTTAAGACTGTCTCTTGGTCTCAAAGATGGAACTGTGGCAATGATGTCCTTCCTTTTGAAGGCAGAATACATAACTTCAAAATAGTTCTCATATTTATCCAACTCGGAAACGATGTAAGCATCATCCATCTCGGTTCCCGTAGAAAAGAGAGAATCAATGTCATGAAAAACAACTATTCGTCCCTTGGCATGCTTGAACCCTAGATTCCTTCCTATTGCAGGAGTATCCCACCATGAATACTTGATTATTCCCGCTTTCCAAAGTTCCTTTCTATACTCTTCATATTCCTCAGGAGAAATCACTTTAGAATCACAAATTTCCGGAAACTCTGCGTTTTCTCCCGCATTAACAACTAAAAATTCGATTGCATTGCTTTTTCCTATTTTTTCTTCAAAAACCTTTTTTGTAATCTCCCAGTTGTTAAACGTCTCTTCGAGGGCTTTTGCATCTTTCTCCCCTCTTCCTGTTGTTATAACTGAGAAGATCGGTTTTGACATAACCTCTCTAAGAAACACAATGGTTTTTATCATTTTTGCCTGATTATCTACTGAAAGCTTGAACGCTTCTTTACTCTCAACACTTTCACTCATTTTTTAACATGTTTGCCGTTGTAATAGTGATTTGCAGAATCTCTTCTTCATGTTCGTCAGCGTTACCACTCTGACTGAAAGAAAAAAAAGAAAAAGGGGGATACCGTTATGGTGAAAAACTTGTATGCAACGATTTCAATAAGCCCTGAATACGCAAAAAAAGAAACCATAAAAAACTCGGAAATAATAGCTAAGTAAGAAACAAAACTATTGTTAACAGTCCCTTTGGGGCAATCCACCTGAACGTTAAGCGGTCCTTTTGTCCTTTAGATGCCTTTAATAGTTCCCTCGTTGATAGCGTGCCTTCAACACGATTTGTTTTATGTGCATTAATTAGGGCTCTGTGAAGTCTATGTCACTTGAGCCAATTTTTTCAATTTTTCGAGCTTCTGTGAAAAATCGTCACCTAGCCAAAAGGAAAAAACTGTTTCAAGTTGGTGAAGTATTGTTTTTGATTTAGTTTTCATTAGCCTCACGTTTGCTCCGTTTTTTAGTTCTTCCGATAGGGAACTGACTGATTGAACCGGTTCACGGGATTCATGACAAAAACATAGTGTATATTAAGACTTAATAAAATCTATGTATTCAGAATCACTTACATCGCATCACCCAAAAAATGCTAAGCCGCCCAAAAAGGAGACTCATGCCTCATGATTTCAATAAACTCGTTCAATGCACCAATTTCTTCGGGAGTCAAACGATCTTGAAACTTAGTCAACAAGACCTTTGCATGCGCTTCAGGCACCCTAACATAGAAAACTTCTCCCTCGTGAATGTGGCGACCCACGATGGTTTTGCTTAACGAAACGGCTACCTGCGACCCAACATTAGCTTCCGATGCCGCTTTGCCCTTATCCTGAATCTGCAAAATTTCGCCGACCTTCCGTCCGTCTTCTTTGACAAGGGTGTGTTTTGGTTTTATATATCCTGCTAAAATTTCGACGCCAATAACTGCGGGTTTAGCTTTTCGGAACACGTATCCGGGAAGAAACTTCATTTTGGCGGGTTTGACTAATCTGTTGAATTCTTCGTCAAGCCGAGTTTCATCCTCTTGTTTCAACCATTGGAGGTACTCGTCGATGAGGTTGTAAATGATTTTGTGATTAAAAATGGGAACATCACGGTTTCTTGCTTCTTTCTCAGCGTCGGGCAGCACCTTAACGTTGAATGCTAGAATAACGCCATGAAGAGGTTCACGTTCTTTAACAATTGCAGCTTCAGTTACGTCACGTCTAGACACATCGCCGACGTCAGCCACCTTTATCGGAACGTCGCTTCGTTTCAAACTCTCGGCAATCGCTTCAAGAGACCCCAACGCGTCCGTTTTCAAAACAATGCCGTCAAAGTCAGTGGCAATCTTGATTTGTTCAACCTCTTCCGAAACCCGTTTCACGTACTCTTCAAGACCGTCTTGGGACTGAACAGCATACAAAGGTGCACCAGCTAATGCATCTTCAAGATTTGGCGCTGCAATCTTTACTCCAGCCGCAGCCGAAACAGAATCAACTGAAGAAAACTTGTCTCGAGGGTCTCTGATTTCATCCAGAGGCTTAGGCACGAAAACTGCGCGAATATTAGTTACAATCGGTTTTTCTTTGGCGCCAACGACTATGAGGTCGCCCTTCTGAAGGATGCCATCGTAGATAATCACGTTTATTGTGATGCCTAATCCCGGTTCTTCTTTAACCTCTAAAACTGTTCCCTTCGCTGGTCCTTCTGTTGTTTTGAGTCTGGACCGCAGATACTGCTGGGTCAAGCCTACGAGAACAGCTAAAAGTTCAGGTATGCCTTCTCCTGTTTTGGCGCTTGTGGGGACGATTGCGATTGTTTTGGTGAAGTCTGTTACGTTGTTGAATCTGTCGGTTTGTAGACCCAGTCTAGAAAAAGTTCCCATAATCCGGTACAGATTTTCATCTAGAGCTTGACGAACATACGGGTCTTGGCTTTGATAAGACGCTGAAAAAGTTTCCCCTTGCTTAGGTTTCCATCCGGGTACGCGATCAATCTTGTTTGCTGCCACAAGGAATGGAGTTTTCTTCTCTTTCAATATTTCAATACACTCGTAGGTCTGCGCCTCAAATCCCCTTAGAATATCAACTACAAGAATCGCAATATCCGCTACTGCGCCACCCCTTTTTCTCAAGTTAACGAAGGCTTCATGGCCGGGCGTATCGATAACAAGTAGCCCAGAAAGCTGCACATCCGTTTTCAGTACATTCAGCAGAGGTCCACAGATTTTGGCGAGGGTTTCGACTGGAAAGTAGCTTGCGCCGATGTGTTGGGTGATTCCTCCGACTTCGCGGTCTTGAACCCTACTTTTTCTGATTTTATCAAGCAGTTTAGTCTTCCCAGTGTCTATGTGACCTAGAACCGCAACGATGGGTTGTCTTATATGCAAATAGGGTTCCTCAATGTTAATTCAGTAAACGGTGGCTTTTAGGTTCTACTCTAAGCTATTAACAAAAATAATTGGAGTTCCTGTCTTAGTTGAGTTCTGAGCCTATCTTAGATTCTTAAGATGTTTTTCGCATTGAGCAATTATTTCGCCAATTTCTTCAATCGGGTAGTTTGCGTTAATGTCAACTACCAGACCCTTTGTCCGGAGATAGTCAGCAACGGGTTTTGTTTTTTCCCGATACACAATTAACCTGTTTTTGATAATCTGCGGTTTCTCGTCTGCGCGTTGAATAAGTGCTCCACCGCAACTGTCACATATTCCCTTAACCTTTGGAGGCACATTCTTTACGTGATATATTGCACCGCAGTTACTGCAAGTTCTTCGTCCACCAAGCCTAGACATTATAATCTCGTCAGGAACAACAAAATTAAGGGCAACATCGATTTTTTTGAAGTTCATCATAGTTTCTGCTTGATGAATAGTTCTAGGATAGCCGTCCAGAAGAAAACCCTGCTTGCAGTCATCCTCCTCAAGCCGGTTTTTTACCACATCAATAACTATTTCATCAGGAACAAGGTCGCCGCTAGACACGTAATTCTTTACGCTGTTTCCTAGCTCAGTTTCATCCTTTATGGCTCTACGAAAAATGTCTCCCACAGAGATTTTGGGAATACCATGTTTTTCTGAAAGAACTCCCACATAGGTTCCCTTACCTACCCCTGGAGAACCGAGTATAACAATGTTCATAGTCACTCACCAAGCATTCATGGCTCTTCTTAGACCCATGATATATTCTTTAGTTAAGCTCTCCCTTTCTCTTCCTTTCCGAAGTACTTTGTCCACTTAACCTTCCGGGAGTCCCGCTTTAAAATTATGGAACTTTTTCTGCATTTGCTGGAACAGAGCCACAAAATTGTCCCATCGTTCCTTACGTAAATCATGCCGGTGCCCGGTGGAAACTCATGTCCGCAAAAAGAACAATTTCTGGACTTTGGCACTGATAATTCTCCTTATCTTCTGAGTTTTTTTGCTTCCCGTTCAGTATCTCTAAGAACAAGAATATCGTTAGCCCGCACTGGACCCTTCACGTTCCTTGTTATGATGCGCCCTTTATCCATTCCTTCAAGGACTCGGACCCTGACCTGTGTAATCTCGCCAGTGAGTCCTGTTCGACCAACGACTTGAATGACTTCTGCAGGAACTAGCTCCTTGGGGGCATCTTTCTTGCTCATCCACTAGAGCCCTTCTGTTTCAGTTCCTCGATTCTGCTGGAGAGTTCCTTTATCAAAGCCACTGCTTCGCCAACATTACTGATGGCTACTGCAGCTGAGGGGACTTCTATCCCTGAGGAAACCCCGAGTTTTTCTTTGCTGGGTACAAACATGTAAGGAGTTTTGCGCTCCTCACAGAGAATGGGGAGATGCGCCACAACTTCTGGGGGGTCCACATCTTCTGCAATAACTACGAGTTTTGCTTGTCCTCTTTCTATTGCTTTTGTTGTTTCGTTGGTGCCTATTCTAACTGACCCTGTTTGGTTGGCTATTTGCAGGGCTTCATAGGCTGCATCTACAACCTCGTTGGGAACCTCAAATTTTACGTAAAACGGTTTTGACATATGCCTCACCCTTTGTTAAGTGTTGAGTTAATCGGAAACAGGGTTTATGAATGTTTCGACCTGAAAGATTATGTGTTACATCTAGTAATTGGGTGCCAGTCTTTTTGGTGCTTGGTTTTCCAGAAAAAAGACTGTTTTCAACAATGAACCTCTATTAGTCTCCTAATAGGAGCAAACAAAACGTTGGATTATCTGAATCCCTAGACCATAAACAAGATAAACAAACAGGACAAAAAGATACTGAACACACTTTGTCAAAGGCTGGACGCAAAGGCAACGGTTTCGAAGCTGACATGAAAATTTATCGCAAATATTTTAGCCGAGGCAAGAAGCTAACCCAGAACAAGAATGCTATAAAACTCAGGAAGTATTGCAAATGGGCAAACAAGTCACCTGAAGAACTAATCAAAGAATATGCTGAAGCACGAAAAAGCGTAAATTCCTTACAAGACTGGAAAAGAGACACAAGAACCAAAATAGTCAATTTCTATAACTGGTTAATAGCGCAAGGTTACAAAATCAATACTGCCCGAACATTGCCTTTAGGCATATTAGCATTCTACTCTGAAAACTGCGAAACAATCAAAGACGTAACAAAAGAATTCGATAGCGTCCAGATACCTACAGATGAATATGTGTTTACTCAAGAAGTTTTACGAAAAGTCTACTATTACGCAGATTTAGAAGGACAAACACTCCTGAGTCTTGCTGTAGGTCTAGGTTATTCCTCAATAGACTTTCTGAATCTTGAAGCTGAGAAACTCCAAAACTTAGTCAAAGAAGCCACCGACAAAGGATTAGAGTTCATACAGTTTGTAGGAAAATCCAGAGCAAAAACAAGCGTTCAACCACGAAGCCACCTAACACCAGAAGCAATACACAGTTTGAAAGACTACCTTCCGTTTCTGGAAAAGAAACACAATGGAAAACTACCTAAATTCGTATGGTGCAACGGAAGAGAAGACACACACATAACGAACACAGGATTAAACAAGAAACTGAAGCGGTTACTCAGAAAAGCAAACATCGAAACTTACGGAAAACACGTAAAATTCCATTGTTTAGGACGTAAATTCCTTTATTCAAGACTACAAGCCAAAAACAGAGACATCTCAAAAGTCATAACAGCAAAGAAAGTTTCTGCAAGCGATTTAACATATATTCCTAACCTAGACGCTGAATGCCTACGAGTATTCAAAGAAACCTACAAAGAAATTGCTCTCAATGGAGACTTAACAGGAAAAACACGCCAAAACCAAAAAGAAGAGATAACAAAACTAGAGCAAGCCATCCAGCAACTTGAAACCGAAAATTACACATCAAAAACCCGCATAGACTTGCTTCAAAAGAATCTGGAAAAAGAAATCGAAGAACGAAAAAAAGAGAAGACGGAAACAACAAACATAATATTCGACTTGAATGCTCAAATGCAACCTGCATTTGATACGCTAATTGATTTGAAGTGGGTCGTGAGACAACTCAAAAAGGAGAAAGAAAGCAAACGAAAGAGGCTATAGAGAAAATAATTCTCCACCTTTTTTTCAACTTCCAATCTTTCATTAAAATTCAATTCAATAAATCGATTTGTTGACAGTTGGATGCTTCGCTCCGAATCAGAATCTTTAGGCATAACAACCGCTTTCCACACGAATTTCGTCTTCTATCTCCTCTTTCAACCGCTTATTTTCTTTAATCCTTTCTTCTTCTCGGTCTCCTTCATTATCTGAATCCCAAAAATCCATGTTTATGCGGTTTAATCGTCTAACATCTTCTTCAAATTCTTCAGCTTCTTTTTGCTCGTTTATTTTTTCAGTCGAAAAAACTGTTCCAACGTATTTTCTAGCCTTTTCCTTTTGGAATTGGAATTCGTAAACTTCTCCCGTCAAACAATCATGAAGCTCTTCAAACATCTCTTCTTTTGTCGGTTTTCGTCCCTCTTTTTTGAATTGCCTTTTAACTTTGTGATAACATCTGTCATACATTTTTTTCCGTTGTTCTCGGTTAGGTCGGATTCCATCGAATAAATTGTCAGAGAAAATTTTTTCCCAGATGCTTTTCATCTATATTCCCCAATAAAAAATCTTCTAAATCAGAACATTTCTTTGTAGATTTTGGATTTTCATCGGTCATGATGTTTTAGTCCTTCTCAAACTGGTCTTCAATAAATGTTCTGAGCTCACCTGATTCCTCAAACTCGTCAAATTTTTGGTCTGACATCCTCAAAGAAAATTGAACAAGAGATTTTTCAGCAAGATTCTCTAGACTATTAAGCGGATATTTTAAACCAATCTGTAAAAGAAATTCGATTGCTTCTTCAGGGCTTTTGAACTTGTTAGGAGAGCCAAAAACAGGGCTAATTCTAGAGTTACGAATAAATTCGTCGAGCTTTTCTTTCGTTTTCTTGCTTAGATAGATATTCGGCATTTTAATCCCTCCTTGCGATATTGATTGCTATTTGTAACTTTCTGTTTTCCGCTTCCAGTTCTTTGATTTGTCTCTTCGCCTTCCGTAATTTTGAAGAAGAATCATGTTTCTTTTCTTTGCACAACATCCAATCGAACTCAGCGATAACCGCATCGATGTCTTCGATATTTTTTTCCCCGTTTTCAATCCAGTTTCTACGGATTTCAAATAGTTCCTTTCTTCGTTGTCGAATCTCCGTTTTAGTTTTAAGCTTGAATTTTTCAGGTTTTTTGATACGGAGTTTTTCTAGGAATTGCATATGACGATTCCTCTACTCTTGCAATCGCCACTTGAGACCAAATCTTGCCCTCAGAGGACTTCTCTGAAGCTTCAAAACTTCATTCACATTTTTTTGGATTTCGTCACTTGATGGATAATCAGAAACCATAACCCACCCATTTTTTAGCCCCATTTTTCTATATTTGTCTGGACTCGTCGGCAATAAATCGGATTTCAAAATGAGTTTCGCATGTGAAATTCTCTTATCTAAGGCTTCTCGGACTAATTCTTCCGCTTTTTTGGGGGTGCAAGGAAAAATCGCAGACATAATCGATGCTAGAGCCTTGAAGCCAAATTCCCGACCTGTAATTCTGGTTTTATTAATCATCCGCGTTTCTAAAACTATTCCTTTTTTATCAACAATATATTTTGGAACTTTTTCATGAACAACAACATGTCTTCCATTTCTTAGAACCGTGGTTAAACTAACCAAACCACCCTTCGTCCAAAATTTGATTTTAATTTTCGTTCCCGATTCCAAATTAACGAACTCTTGAGGAATCCATTTGAATGAAATCAAATACAAATTAAGACCCTGTGGAATCTCCAAATTAGCCTCAGATTCAATTATGATTGGAGAAATTATTTCCGTTTCAAGTTCTTTATTTTTTGCACTCATCTTGAATCATCTCGGCTGGAATTTAGGATTTCTGGGAAACTTATCAATCCCGAATCTAAATTTACAATGCGGACATGGAATTCCTTTACCTAAATCGGCTTCAACTATCCCACCGCAAAAAAAACAATGAGTTACAACTCCGCGAGGCAGACTGTAAGGATTGTTCCGACTTCGACTTCGTAAACCTTTGCCAATTTCGACAAAAGCATCATCTAAGAGTTGTTCAGCTTCAGCTTTCGATTCTGCACTAGAAGTTGGGCTTCGAAGAATTCCGTATAAATCAGAATATTGTTGGATTACGGGATTTGTATAGCTCACTCTTCCAGTCTGTCTCCCCTCATTTTGGGGCAACATACCTACTTTTCCTGATGGCGATTTTTGGGGTTGGACATTATCATCATAAAAATCTTCGAGGTCTTGTCCAGAAATGATTAGACTTGCCTGAATCTGTGCCATTTTCTCCGAATCTTCTCCAATGAAGTCTGAGATTTTTTCTCTACGGGCTTCAGGAACATTTTTTAGCAGATTTGATTTTTTTATCTCGAAATCGTGAATAGCCTCAGCTTCAATTATTAGGGACAAATTTTCATTTTTCTTTTTTTCTGCATCAAGTTGGGCTTGTAAATCTGAAGGCTCTGCGCCTCGTTCATCAACATGACGAATTTCAATGACTTCTGTTGGCTCCTTTTTAGTCTTCATTTGATTTTTAATTTCTTCTGCTAAATCAGACATCTTTCTTTTTCTCCATTTAATTTTGAGTTTTTTCTAGTGCCGTGACTCTGAATTCTAGATTATTCACACGCTCTACAACCGTTCTTCGTTGCTCGGAATCGACATAATTCCATAATCTTGCCCACTTAATACCACTGGAAACAGCCTCATCCAATGAGTGGAAGGCAAATTCACTTTTGTAAGCTTTAACCAAATGAAGTGTTTCTCTACTGACGGGAATCGTGGTTTCAGATGGCATTTTATAAATTACCTATACATTACTTAGTAACAAGTTGCATATAAGCTTTGGTATACTAAAAAGTATGCATCGTGTTACAAAAATTGTAGCCTTTTCCGCATTATTTGTAACGGTTATTTTTGGCATAACTTTTTTTGCTTGTAGCTAGCGGAATCATAGAAAAAAAGGCAACCCAAATTGGAAATAGAAAAAAGTTCGAGACAACATTAAAAACCGTCTGTAAATCGGATACTTTTATGCTGTTTCCTATGTCGGTTTCTATGGTGTATTTTATGTCTAAGAGTTTGTGTGTGTGAATGTATATATATATATATAATTATTATTATTATTATTATTATTAGTATTATTAGATAATTGATTAAATGATATATTGATAAGCAATGATTGATAGGTTAATTCGGCTCAAGAACTTATGTCATTAACAATGAAGTTTACAGGACATTTGCCCTATCTTCATTTATTATCTCTCGTTAGGGGGTCTGGGGGGAGAACCTATTTTTATGAGGTTTTTTGCTTTTCTTCCTTAATGCCCTTCCTAACAATTTCAATATATTTTTTCATTGATATTGGTTTAGTTTTTGCTCTTCCTAATTCATAAGGGTCAGGAAAAACATATCGCCTCGTAACCTTTACACTTAATCCCCGTTTTTTCTTTTCTTCGAAGGTATCTATCCAACCAGAATCTTCTAGGATTCCTTCTATCCATTCTGACCTTTTAGCAAACTTGGTTTTTTTCTTTTTATCATAACCGATATACTTGCGTATTGTTCGATAGTCGGAACTATTCAATTCTCCCGTTTTGTCAGCCATTATAACGTCCCGTCTTACGGTTGACCTATTTGGATACATGCCTAGTCTTCCATACTTCAGATACATCATTTCACAGAAATCCTTCCACGGTTCTAATCTTTTACTCATCTTCATACACACATAATTTTCGACATGATTTTCAACACAAAACGAGACATATCACTCCACATCAAAGTTTTCGCTAATAGTCTGCAGTCCATCATGCCCTTTTCAATCCGCTATTTTCTATATCTTTCTGCAAACTGTTTTTCTGTATGATTAATAATGTCTACAGCCACTAATCTTGAATGATAAACTCCTTTTTTCATCCAAATCATTAACACGTCTCCGTTGCATTCGATTGGAACACCGTTTTCCTCTAACTCCTTTTCATCCACAGAGATGATAGATTCCACGTTTTTCTCAAGTTCTTTTTTAGAAAATGAACAATTGGTCTTCAGGAACTCCCTCAATTTCTCTCTTTTCGGTTTGAGTTTTTTTTGGTCTTCGCGCCATTTTTGGAATTCGTCTCTTTGCTGTTCGGCTTCTTTTTGGGATATATTTACTACCTTGAGTTTTGAACTCTTTTCTACATATTGTTTACATACTATCTTGTCTTCAGGCGGTAGTGGTTCATTCATCCATACTCTAGAACATTCTTTTCCACACCAATAACAATAGAGATTTTCTCCCTCTTCAAGAAAATATTCTTTTCCTTCTTTTCTCACAATTATTACCCCCTATTTAATCATCCATTAAATCTTACGATAGTAGTTATTTAAACATGTTTCGAAAATTAATTCATTACATGCTGAAATATTCCCCAGAATCAAATTTCTTATCATACGGATAGCATCCTAACCCAATAATTACAAAGGAATCAATCCATTCAATGCGACAAAATCGACCATATTTACGACTTTTTAGCCCATTATTAACCATGTTGTATAACAAGTCATATGGAATTAATCCTCAATTCTAAGGCAACAACAAAAAGAATCTAATCCAACACAAGATAATATGTCCCTTAATGATTTCAATGATTAAATTTCTTAAAATATACAAGACCCTATTGTAATAGTTATAAATAGCACCCATTCTTACAGATGGTAGGGACATAGTAAGGTTATTATATATTAAATGAGTATTTCTATGCAAATTTTTGGTTAGATTGTATGCAACTAAAAAATTATTTAAAGGGTTTCCAATTCATTCTAACAGTTTGTCCAAACTGTTAATTGTTGATTTAGTTAACAAAACGTCAATTAAATATTGATTAATTTCAACAAATGTTAATGATTTTAACATTAATTAAACATCGATGCAGTAGAGGAAATACCCTCAGGGTTAGAGGTCGTAATGTATATTGATGGACTAAATAGACTGTAGTTGGAATTGATTGAAGATTGATTATTGAATAAAGAATGAGGCTAAAAAAGAGGGAAAAATTATGGTTTAAAGTGGTGTAAATTCTTCAGTTTCGCTGTCCATCTCTTCCGTCAAATATTCTTCCTCTTCTTCAACTTCTTGGTTTTGGGTTTTGTTTTGGATTCGAGGGGCTTGTGTGATTGACATGGGAAAAATTACCCAATTTATGAATATTTTCCAGAGCGGAGGCTTCTTTTTTGGTTTCGGAATCGATTGTCTCCAAGTTTCATTTTCCGCTTGTGGTTCCTGTTTTGGCATGCTGAAACCTCTTTGAATCAAGTAGGGTTTGCCTTCCGCTTTGAATTTTGGGAGCTTTATTATTTGGTTAGTTGCCGTGTAAAAGAAGCTGTGCCTAAACGAGGGTTCTGTTACAATCTGCGCTTTTTTGCCTAGTTTGAGCTTAAGCATTCTCTGAAGGATTCCAATAAAATCGTCTTCGAGTACGTGACCGATTAAGTAACCTGCCATTTTTGCACGAAACTTTTTGCTTACCTCGGTTAGTCTCTGAGAGCTTGACAGGATACCGATTTTGAGGTTAGCCATTTCTGCATATTTTTTTCTGAGTTTGTTAAAAATGGTTTTATCTAGGCTTGAACTGTCGAATATGTTTTCTGCTTCTTCCAGTACGACAAAGTATGACTGCTTGAGGTTGCCTTTCCAGTATTTGCGTTTAATTCTCTGCATATCATAAATTGTCTCAATAACGAAAGCAGAGAAATAGCCTATTTCTTCGGGGTCGTCTAGCTCTACAATGAATAAAACAGGTTTCTTGTCCTTCAGTAGCTTTAGAACATCTGACTTTATCGTTTTGTCTAACCTGTAAACTTTTCTTGTGAAAACCTGACCGTTTAGCCTTTGCCCTATCTGTTCCTCTGTTATTTTCATTGATTTCTTGGGGATTCGGTAAAATCTAATCTTAGAGAATGAGAATTCCCAACTTCCCTCTGGGTCAATGATTATTGATTTAGTTTCTGGATGGTTCTTAATGACGTGTGCAGTTAATGATTTTTTGAGGTTGCTTTTCCCTGTTTGTTTTGTGCCGATTGTGTGTATTCCTCCCATCTCTACTATGTCAGAATATAAACGGTCAAAAATGGGGAGCGACAAAGCTTAGAACTGACCTGAATTAATTTTCTTGGCTATTTTCTGGGCTTCGTGAATCGTTAGGGTTTTCTGTATCTGGATTGCGAAAACAGAACTAGGCAAACCGTTACCAACCAAAAGCAACCGCTTCATGCTGTGGCTTACTTTATACTTCAAGATTTGAGCGTTCATGCTCAGTCCTCTTCAGCTTCGAAACTTTCATCTAAGTGAGACTCTATGATTTCGCACCAGTCCACTTCTTGAAAGTCTCTTTCCGTCCAAGTGTCGCAGATTTTGTAAACGCCTAATCCGTCATTGTAGAACATCTCTTCAACTCTTTCTTTAAGCACCTGAGCTTTGTCGTAGGTGTCCAAGTCTTTAGAGTTAGAAATAGACATGACCATTTCGTTCAATGGTTGCTCATTGTCTAGGTTGAGACTCATTAACCAAGTCTCATAATTTGACCAGCCGTTATATTTTGAGTCTTCAATGATTGCTTTTTCAATTTCGGCAACTGCTTTCTGTGTCAGGTCTGCATCAGTTGAGAGAGTATTAACGACTTCTCGGATTTTGTAAACTGTGCTAGACTTCATTGAAAGTCTCTCCTACATTCGTTTTGTGGACTTTTCCACAGGTTTTTGAACGAGAATTTAGGTTTAGAGTCAATTAAGACTCTTAATAAATCGCCTAAGCTCCCGCTCTTCTCAATACTGTTTTTCTTGCTCATGATTTTCACCACGTATTTTGTGGTCGCTGTTTCTTATAAATATTCGTTTTAAAGCTCAAAAATAACCTGATTTAACTTAAAATTGGCAAATTTTTAACCGTTTTAAAAACGCATTAAAATAAATCCGTTTTATGACAAAATAACCCTAAAGACAGCTATAAATATACATACATAAGAGTCATAAACAACACTATAATTGAAAACGGTTTTTAATATAGAAAGCAAGTTTAGAGGGAATCGGCAAGCCGATTTGGTGAAAATCATGAACCTTCTATAAGAAGATTCAACTTGCCAATTCCCAACTAGAAATCGCTCTAAACCGTCTTAATAAGGCTTTCATTATAGCTTTTCAGGGCTATAGGCGATTTTCGAGAAGAGGCTAACAGAAAAACGAAAAATGAGACGAGGCGGAGGAGTTTAAGATTTGACCTAGTTAAAGAAACCAGTCTCCAATTACGTTTAATAGACAATTTGTATAGATGCTTTGTTTTCTCATTTTCAGGTATAAATCAGAAATGCTTACCCACTTTACTTTCTTGAATGTTATATCTTTTGAATAATGTAGATGTGGCTTTGAATGATGTTGGTCACCTTTTTCCTCAATCCACCATAAACCATGACTCAAACCATTACGTAAATCAAAATCAATAACGTTTAGTTTCTCAACATTGTCTATTCCAAAGTCACAAAAGCTTCTTAATAGAGTTCCTAATGTTGTTTTCTTGTTTATTGTCTTATTTTTATTATTAACGGCATAGTGAACGGGGAGTTCCATTGCGAACAAAAAGGAACTTCTAAATTCTTCGATATTTTGTAAGAAAACGAATACCATTTTCGAATAGAGCAAGTATCTCAAGTTTTCCTCAGTTAGCCCGTAGGGTTTGTTCAAATCAAAGAATTTTTTTAGTCGTTGTTTGCTGTCTGACTTTATTTTGTCAACATACATGTCAAAGAACTGGTTGAAGGCATCAGTTACTTTTCTTACATTCCAAAGGGCATTCATAAAGTTCTTTCTTTCTTCCCCTTGCTCAGATTTCAACTCAGAACGGAGATAACCTTTCTTTTCCATATCCGATAGAATGTTATATAGATAAGAAGAAAATTCAAAACATAGCTTTTGTTCTTCTTTCCTCATATCTGACGAATTGCAAAAATTGTCTACCAAAGACATGACATTCTACCTTTCATTACAATGAATTAATATCGTCTCAGGGTTTTTTGGTGAACCAAGTTTCTCCTGTAGGAGAAATAGACAATACTGAAATATCACCACCAATTATCTCAGGAAGATTGCTTAAAGCGTAAATATCTCGTGTTAATCTTATCCAAAATCGAACATACTCCGAATAAGCCTCTAAAGGCGTCTGGAACTTATCTAAGTCTGGGAATCTGAAACCGAGTCTTTCACTCATATGGTTGAAAATTGGTAAAAGGTTGTGAAATAATGTGGCATACAAAAAGAAGTCTCCATTTCTAACATGAGGAGGTTTGTTTTGCGAAAAACGTTCTAAAACCTTTTCAGGTGGAAGGTCTTGGTTTGCATTTATTATTGTAGGGTCAATTGTGGGATAAACTTCGCTTTGTCCGTTATGAATGTGGTAAAAGGTTGGAACAGTCTGCCTTTCGTGCTCAACGAATCCTGCTAAATGAAAGCCTGTATTCCCGTAACGGTATTCACGAGAACCAAGGGTAGCAGTAATTCTAGGAACGAGACCTCTAAGCTCATTTTGGAGCAATGTAGCAAATTCATGAAGGTCATTGAATTCCTCATTGTGGTCAGTTATAAACTCTGATAGCCACACATCTGTTGTCTTATTTCTAATACTTTTGCCCCAAAAAGATACTCCTGCGTTTATCTTGGGAACATGAACCACTTTTACGCAGTCCGTTAATATACGAGGTTGTCTCCTTCCATGAGGACCTGTAACATAACTGCCACGATATGTTATAGCGGAATCAGCCCCCATAACTATTCCTGTAGGAAATAACCAAGTTAAAACTAACGTCATTTTATAACCCCCATTTCAATATTATCTTTGTAATTTATAAGTGTGAAAAAGGCGGAAAACATAAGAAGAAAAAAGATGTATTGAATAATGAACGGGGGTTCTAAGTGTGGAATTGAGTGAGAAGGAAAGATTAATGCTCATTAAAAAGAAAGAGAATATATGCGGAGCAACCCTGAAACTTCTTAGTATTGCACACGACCCAAAAAACGTGTTGGAAATAAAAAAGGGCTTCACACTCATATTATCATTACTAACTTCCATAGCATCTTATTCTGATGCCAAAAACGTCGACCTGAACAAATTCACTAAATATGTTAATGAATTATTTGATTTGATGTGGTTAGAGAAAGAGGGTGTTTGGATTTCATCTCCAAAAGTGATTGATTATCTGTGTAACCAAGCTAATTCAATAAGATTTGAATTTGGTAAGAAGAAATTTAAAATTAACATACCTAAAATAGACATTTCAATTATCAGAACAGGATAGAATTTTATTAATGCAAAAAAGGCGGAAAATCATAAGAGTCCAAAGAACTGATTAGAATAGGAGTGGTATGAATAATTGTCAGAAAGAATACGCTCTTTAGTCACATACTTTGCTGTTTTTATTATCCTATTGTTTACCCTTGCACTAATTAGTCCTAATCAATTCGAAGCCATTATAGATATCTTTTCGCAGAGCGGTGATTTGTTCCTAGTTCTGGTAGTAATTGCCTTCGTTGTCTATCTCCTCAAGAAACTAGAGAGGTTTTAGTCTTGGAGAACGAAAGGAGGGGAATCCTTGAAAGACTATCTTGGAAATCAGTTATTGTTGCCATAATTACAGTTCTAGGCTTTTATTTTGGAGTTCCAGCGTATTTTTTTGATGCAAGACCGAATTTTGTAGCTAATTTGGGTTCTGGTTTTGTTTCTTTCATAGAAGGCGCAATATTGGGTGCAATAACAGTTTTATTGGTCTTAAAGATTTATTCTCAGATAAGTTCGGAGCCAAAAGAAGAAAAAACTAAGCGACATATATCCAAAACATACAGGTTTGAAGGTATACTACATCCTAGTGAAGAAAAAACTTTTCTTGAAGTCGAAAGCGATGGCTCTTTCCAGAGACTAGAGATTCAAGCACAAGGCAATCCAAAGTCTCGAATGATTTTAGAAGTCGATGATAATATTTGTTGGAATGAAAGTTTTGAAGAAATGATGCAAAAAGCATCAGGATACTTAAGAGTATACAAACGTCCTTCACCACAAGCAGATGCAACATGTGCAGTAGAGTTCGAACTCCAAAGGAGCTTTTCTAGGAATTTGAGGTTTTCAGTTAAGAATGTTGATGCGAACTCGAATTTGGGGATAGAAGGAACAGTATATTTCAGCATTAACGAGACTATATGAAAACTCATCTACTCACTCCAACAATTATTCTGAGAAAAGCCTCTGAAAATCTAAGAATTAGAGATAAAAGTAAACTAACTGAACCGAAAAACTGATTTACTTTTGATTCAAATAGGGCTAGAACAGTCTGAGGTGTTATTGCTTTGAAGGCAAAAATGCTAGTAAGTTCTAATAAAAAATTGTTATATGGCTAATTAAGATTGAAATATGATATATGAAAGATTACTACTTAACCACAAGAATTAACTGAAAAAGTAGGCTAAAAATAAATTTGAATAAAATGGTGGGGTGTCAAATTTGGAAGAATGGCTGGAACAAATTATTGAAGAGAGTAAAAACAAAGTTCAAGAGGCATTAAAAGAAATGAAGGGGCAGTCCTTTAAAATGTCAATGAATTTTGAAGCTGGAAAAGAAAAATTCGGCTTCGACTTGGATTTGAAAGAAGTAGTTAAAAAAATCATGCTTCCAGCACAACTTTTTGGAAAAGGACTTGAAGGCATTAACAATGTTGTAGACGGTTTAGGCTTTACAATCAAAAAAGATTATAAAATAAAAGGATATTCTGAAAGCGAATATGTTATACCATATTATTTGGAAACCAAAGAAAAATTAATTTTACTTGACCCTCTATACTTTTCAGGTTTTATGGAAGCTATTGGACTCGGTTACTTGGAGTATGCTGTCTTTGCACCATTTCTAGCGTTAGAATTTTTCAAGTACATCGATATCATGAATGCCCAAAAAAAACCCACAGTTATGGCGTTCCTTGGTTTAACTGATTTTATAGATTTCAACGAAGTGAATTTTTTTGATTTCATAAAAAGTCAACTGAAAAATTATAATATCGCTCCACAAGAGGATATTCAAAAAAATATGAAAGAACAATCTATCTATGGAATAAATCCCCAAAACATGTTCAAGACATATGGAATCCCAAAATTTCAGGTTAAATTGGTAGATGCTCTAAAATTATCCTCGTATGACCCAAAAAGTTCTTCCGACAGCACAAAAATCAAAGCATATGCTAAGTCAATGGGTATCTATAGTTTTCTAAATCCATCAATAATCGATTATCCTTTGTTTGTAACCAATTTGTCAGGAAAAACAAATGCAGAAGTCATCGGAGACATAATGTATTGTGGAAAAAAACTTGGACACTCGCCATCCAAATCAGAGCTATTACCTGAAGTTGACCCTAAAGAGGTATTAGATAATCCCTTAATTTTAATGAAAGAATGTAAAAAACTAGGTTTAGTCACAGAAATCAGAGGGACATACAAGCTATCCAACAAAGGATTTCAACTTGTCAACGCAGAAATATCAGGTAAACCTAAAGAGTGGAGCTTATCTAAAATTTGGAATATGGCAAAAAAACGAAAGAAGTTTTACCATTTCTAAAGTTTTTAGCTAAATGAATATTGTAGAACAAATTTTATTTGTGCTTTATATTCATCTTTTAAGAAGGATGACAATAAATAACCCCCAAGATTCTTACATCTGCCCTAATTGCGGATATGTTCTTCCTAAAAAAGAAGCTAAAGTTTCGGGTTGGGATTCATAATCTTCTTTAAGCCATATCCATTGTCCTAAATGTGGAAAGATAATCACTCATACGCCATAAGCTAATCTCCATTTTTTATTTTCCCTCAAAAAAGCCCATTCGTAATGTTTAAATAGTTATAACGTTTCGTGCTATTTACGATACGGGGGAGAATAAAATGAAAAAATCAGTTCAATTGGACTTAGTAGGCATCTTTGCTTTGATTATGGGTCTAGTTGGGACTTTCAGTTTTTTCTTCGCAGACAACATTGAATTAACAAGAGGCGAATTCACAATCGACACAATTCTTGTTGCTGTAGGAAATCCCGTTTTGATAGCGTTATTCTTCGCCTTCAGTCTGCTAAGTTTCGCCTTTGGATTCTATGAAAGCAAGAAAGAAGAGTTCAATCCTTCAGCAAGATAATCTCCTATCCCTTCAAATTCTTGGAGAAAAAAGCCCTTTCGCAATTTTTTCATCACGTGCTGACAATTAGTTTTTCTGAGAAAAGCCTCTGAAAGTCTCAAATTCAAGAGATGCAAGTAATATGACTGAACCGAAAAACTGATTTACTTTTGATTCAAATAAGATATGAACTGTCTGAGGTGTTATTGGTTTGAAGGCAAAAATGATGAAACTTCTTATGGAATTATTGAAGGATTCAAAAAGAAGCGACAGGGACATATCGAAGGTTCTGGGGCTTTCGCAACCAACCATTTCAAGAATGAGGCAAAGGCTTACAGATGAAGGGATAATCCAAGAATTTACAGTTATTCCAGATTTTGTAAAAATGGGATTTCAGATTATGGCTATCAGTTCTTTCAAGTATAACGTTGTGAGGGATACAGAGGGATTAACAAAGCTAATGTTAGCAAGACCAAACGTCATATTTGCATCATTAGGGGATGGCACGGGAAAGAACGGGACTATAATTTCCTTCCATAAGAGCTATCCTGAATTTTCTAGTTTCATTTCAAATCTCAGGGCAGAAGGCAAGGACATGATAAACGATTTGGATTCGATGCTCGTTAGCCTAGAAAACCAAATTGTCAAACCTTTATCCCTAAAATATCTTGCTGAACTGGAAGAAACTTAGGCGTTAGTATTCTTTTGGCAATTTATTGATATTAGAAATGCGGAAAACCATAAGAAGCAAAAGGTTACTGGAAGACCACCAAAGAACTAGGATTTTTTCTTTGAGATAAGAGCCACATTACATCTGCAATTGCCATAACAAGAACACTTATTTGAAAAAAGTCTAACGTCCAAGAACCACGACTAACTACAGTTTTTTCAAGACCTTTGTCATAATACTCATACGTTGGGAGATAACCCAGAGGGAAATATTCAACTTCAATAACCTCTGTGTTTGTGTGACTACGAACACTATATTCTCTCATATACAAATCAGAATAAGCAAGAAAACCACCTAAACCAATAATTAAGACGTTTACAGCAACAAACAAAACAATAAAGTTACGATTCAATGTGTTTCCCTCTTAGTCACTATGTTTTTCTTAATAAAATTTTCTAAGCGCATACAGGACGTTTTGCACAATCAAATTCTAAGAAAGGCGGAAAAAGTTAAATCAACTTTCAGATAGATAAAGCACAGTCATGAAATGCTGGGGGATTAAGGTTGGTAAAAACTCGAAGAAAAAAAGTATCTTTTACACAAGTAAATGTTGGCAATTATACAAACATGGGTACAGACCCAAACCTGTAAGGAGGTGACAAGATGAGTGAGAAAAGAGAATACTCTAAATGTTTATGGTGTGGTCGGACAGTTGATGTAACAAACTCTGACAGAGAATTATGTGACACATGCTCAAAATATCCGAACCTCAATGAAGCAAAAAAACATGGATTTAGATAGGAGGTGAAAAATCAGAAATGGAAAAATTCAGATGCCGAAAATGTAAGAAAGGAATCGTTATCTTTGTGAGACATGATGAAAAAGATGGGACTATCTACAAGTGCGGTAATGTCGAGTGCGAACAATGGTATAGCAGAATAATTGGTCAATGGCATTTTAGAATATATAATTTGGAACGATTAGAGAAACCATTGGAAGAAATAGCGGAGTGAAAAAAGGCGAAAAAAGTTAAAGCTGAAATAAAGAATAGTTTCATTTACCTCTCTAGGGATTTACGTTTCGTTTAATGACTTACCTTAAATGCGTATTGCTTCAAATATTGATTTAGACCTCAAATAGAAGCATTCGAATACCGTTCTATCTACTATTGAGTAGAAAATATTATTTTCACTAACCTCTCCCCTCTACATAGTCATACGTTACGGCACATGTCTTAAAAGAAAAACTAATTCATATTTTAAATGGGTAGAATAATATGACTATCTATGGCGGTTGGATGCTTTTTACACATGTTGGTAAAGTTCCAGCTAATGAGATTAATGACTTAAAGCACAGAATAAAAAGTCGTTTCAATCAGGGTGAATGGTCATTTATTGACAACCATAAGACAATAATTGTAAATGAAAATTTTGATTGGAACGTTAATGTAATAATTAATCCTGAATCCTCAGAATTTGAGGAGTGTATCGAATTGAACAAATTTGGGGTTGTTTTTAGGTCTGATTTTTTTGGTTGGAAAAACGATTTTTATCATCGCCAATTGTGCAATGAAATTTCTAATAAAATTACATGGAATAAACAAACCTATCACATTATTGACAATAAATTAGTAGCAGTATCAAAAAAACACCGATTAAAGGCGAAAAAGAGGAAAACATAAAAATGAAAGTTCGTGATGCAGAAATCTTTGGATTTTTCGGGAGCATTATTTCGGTTCTGTCTTCTTTTGAATATAATCCTTACATCAGTCTGCTTTTAGGTGTCTCAGGAGTAACCTCCTTTATTCTGGGAAAAAAGATTACGGGTGCCACAGGTGGTGTTCTTAGGGGCATAGGTTATGGGTTTAGTTTTGTTGCTATACTTCAGCAATTCAATTTGGTGATTCAATATTGACTGAGGGGAGTCAAATGGTGATAAAACCACGTCATAAAAGATTTGACGAATCTTTTTCAGTAATTCTCACTATTATCGGTTTATTTGTAAGTCTCCACTTGGCAATCTCCAAGTCACTTCAAGACCAAATTATGTTTACATTCGTGTATGGACTTAGCTTATTGGTATGGATTTCTGGCTATCTGCTAGGTGGGGAACAAGAATACAACTTGAAAATTTACGGCTTAAATTTCGCTATAACCTCAGTATTCGGGTTGTTGGGAGCTTCTTTGATTGTATTGTGTCCCGATGTGATTTTTTTTGACATACTTCTAGGAGATTTATTCGCAATTATAATAGCACCATCTATCTCATTAGCTTGTTCTTTGTTTTTTACTAAATATCTCAAAGCATCAATCCCTAACATCAATAGAACTAGAGCGATGTTGTTTCTAATTTTTGCCTTATACGTAATTGTTACAGGCTATCAACGAATATTGTATTTCATGAATTAAAACTGTGACATTCAAAAGAAGAGAACGAACATGAGTTCAGAGAAAAAGAAAACACGCATAGAAGAAATACTCTACGAACCAATAAAAGAAGTTTTGACAGGCACTTTTAGTAGATACATTATTCCTCCTAAAAAACCGTATCTTCAAGGCGCATCATATGAACGTCCTCCAGAACGCCTTTATCTAGAACTAATAGGGGACAAAAGAGGATTTAGTGAAAAACTCAAGCAATGTTTTGAAGATGAAACTTTGCACATAATAAATTCTGAGGGAAAATATCCTGACATCATAGGATTTGTTAAACGAAAAGAGAACAGCAGAGAAGAGTTGATTACAGTTGAAATCAAAGCAGGTTCGATAAAACTCAGAGACATAATGCAAGCTCGACTCTATAAAGAACTTTTCAAAGCCAAATTTGGTTTACTGATTTCCGCCAGTGGCATAACAGAAGAAAGAGTGCGATTTTTGTTAGACAACGATATCGGAAAATGGATTCGGGGAGAAGTAATCATTATGCGTTATTACAAAAATTTCCATCAAAAGGGAAGATTTTTTGAAATGCATCCTAGATTCAAAAACAAAGTTCCTGAAATCTTCAAGAAGTATTGTAAACCGTAAAGAAAAATCATTTATACTGAAAAAATTATCTAAGTATTGGTACTTATGTCAGAAGAAGAGTCTGAAGCGAAGAAAGAAAAAAGCTTTTTCAGTGGTGCATTTTCAGTTAATCTTGATGTAAAAGAGCTTAACGAGTTGAAATCTGGCTCATGTATAATTGGTTCAACTACTCCTGTAGAAGACCAACAACCAGAAAAAGTTGCTATTTGTAAAGAAGGAAGAACAATCAAAATTTTCAAGATAAACGAAGAAGAAAAGAAGTAACAATGACACCAAATAGAGAAGCACTAAGAGAAGTACTCGGCAGGTTACCTGTAGACATACAAATCAAATATGAAAAAGAAAGAAAAATATTAGAATTTGTTCTAAATAGGATTAAAGATGGGGAAGCTATTGTAGTTAAAACAAAGAAATGGGCGGGTATTTCAGAAGCCTGTTTTGTTGTTTCAATGTATAATGGAGTAGTGAGTATCCAACAAGTTAAAGAAGCATGAATTCCATTTAGCGTTTAATGCTTGCTTTATTTTTTAGCTTTGTTAACAATTTTTTCCAAGGATGAAAAAAGCTATGTCGTAACGCTTAAATATGTAAAAAAGTGACGCTAAATTACAGTTTTGGTGAACAAGATGAACATCAAACAAAAAGCCAACGAAACGTTTGATGCTCCTAATATGAAGCAAAAAAACGTTGGGAAAACAGTCCAAATTAATGAACATGGGACCCTACAGGTTCTCAAATTTAAGATTCTGCTTTTAATGAGGTCTATGAAATCGGATGATGAATTTTCTGAATACAATGGAGTTGTGCTCTCACCACCGCCTGTACCACGCTACCCTTGTAAAACCAAATTTTGGATATCTCAGTATGAGATAGTAGATTATGGGATTTACGCATGCATAGCAGGCTTCTCTCGGTGAGAGCAAAACCGGATACGGTTTAATGCCGTAATAAATCTTATGAATCCAGAAAGTCTATCCAATTGGACACCTAGGTCAAAAGACTAAGAGAGTTTAATGAAAACATGTTTTAGTTAAACATAACTGCCTCGTTTTCCAGTGCTTTTCGGGCACAGCTTTACTTGGTTACCTAAACGAATAAATTTGCACCACACCCTAAAGTTTCTATAAAGGTGATTTAGTTGGATCTGCTTAACATTTACCTGCTAAACCTCTTAGTTACCGTTGCCATGTTCACTGTGCTGGTATTTCGAGCATGGGTAGAACACAAAAACTACAGAATGATGTGGAAAGAACTGGAGTGGAGAAGAACCTGCGAAACCGCGGGAAATATTCTGAATGCTGAAAAGAGCCTCTTCACCAAGGTTGAGGGCGGTGAAGAACTCTATGAAATGCTTTGTGGGCTGTTCAATGCTAAACAAGAATAATATGTGAGCGTAGAAGCTACGGGGCTTCTCTGGAGACCGTCAATATTCTGACGTAATCCGCTGTGTCGTCGCAAGAATCAGCCACATGTTCCATTTCTTCTATGAGGTCTTTAAGCAATAGTATTGTTACGACGTCCGTTTCCTTAGAATATTTGAGAAGCAACGCTTTTGATTTCAAGTAT